>Ga0209343_10001491_pt1 | contig 31529 bp, 30 predicted proteins | sample RifCSPlowO2_02_FD_184026 | JGI IMG/M metagenome (GOLD analysis project Ga0209343, IMG submission 184026) | Groundwater microbial communities from Rifle, Colorado - Rifle CSP2_plank lowO2_0.2 (SPAdes) (version 2) | ecosystem: Environmental > Aquatic > Deep subsurface > Groundwater | place... | reverse complement strand
CGCTTGGGGCCACTGCCCAAGACTGAGAGCGTCAAGCTGACCTTCTCATGCTCTGCCACCTTGAAGGCGGAGCTGGATCGCTACGCCGCGCTGCACGCGGAGACTTATGGCGAGGCTACCGATTCCCTGGCGCTGATCCCGCACATGCTTGAAGCCTTCATGGCGCGGGATCGAGGTTTCAGGAAGGGCTCGGCTGAACACCGTCGCCATGCGGTTCGACCAGCCCCGCCAGCGGCGACCTCTACCTAGGTGTGGCCGACCAACTCCTCCCTTGGAGGATTGATGGACTGTGCAACGCCCACCCGCCTATGGCACCTTGCTGCTACGCCCTGCCACGCCGTGGCGAGTTTTCTTCGACGACTTCTCTTTTGAAAATGACATCAGGCGCTCGATGACCGCGCGCAGGAGCCACGCCATGAAAAACGAAAAGTCGGAACCCTCGTGCAGACCCATCACGAGCTACCCGCCAGGTGCACTGGTGCGCAGTTCAGACATCTGCCGCGATCCCAGACGCGGCTATGCCGGCATCCTGCCGATCGACCGAAGCACTTGGCACCGGTGGGTGAAGTCGGGCAAAGCGCCGGCAGGCCGCTCACTCGCCGGAACCTCCACGCGGGTCTGGGAGATCGAGGCGGTCCGCAGCCTGGGAACATCTACGTCGTAATTTTGTCGATCCGGTCCGCCAGCCACTGCAAGGCTCTGCGACGCTCATCAGCGTATTCAGCGTGGGTGTAGGCGGCCACGACGGAACTGCGCTCCTGGTGGGCAAGCAGCCTTTCCACCACATCACGGGAAAACCCGTTTTCCCGCAACAAAGTAGCTGCCGTCCCCCGTGTTCCGTGCGGTGAGAACTCAGGCACCCCAAAATCCAAACGCTTGATGAAATGGTTGAGCGTGGCGTCCGAGATTGGCTTGCCCTGCCCTCCTAGGAATCGCATCGGGAACACATACTCGCCATGCCCTGACATCTTCTTCAACTCCTGCAGCAGGTTGACTGTCTGCTCCGACAAGTAGACCCGGTGCGGGCTACGCATCTTCATGCGCGACGCGGGAATGTCCCATATGCGTGCCCCCAGGTCGAACTCGCCCCACTTCGCCAGCCGCAATTCGGACTTGCGCACCATGGTCAGCATGAGCAACTTGACCGCATAGACGGTCACGGCACTGGCCGTATGCTGCATGCCGACCTTCTTCCAAAAAGCGGCCAGTTCCTTCTCCGACAAGTGCCGATGGTGGGTTTTGGGCGGCACCTTGATGACGCCCCGAATCGCCACGGCCGGGTTGCTGTCTACCAGCAGCTTTCGGATCGCGTGGTTAAAGATCTGCTGAATCAGTGCCCGGCAGCGATCAGCTGTTGTCGGCACATGCTTGAGCGCCTCCACGATGGTCAGCACGTGGGCCGGCTTCACCTCTGCCAAAGCCTTTTCCCCGATCGTGGGATTGATGTGAGCATCCAGCAGACGGATCGTCTGGCTTCGGTAGCTCTCGGACCGATAGAACAGGGTATCGGCGATCCACTGCTTGGCGAACGAGGCAAACGTGATGCGTGCACGGTCCTCCGCTTCCCGCTGAGCCGTTGTCTCCCGCGTGTACCGGATCGGGTCTACCCCCTTGGCCACCAACGCACGCAACTCTGCATGCTTGTCGCGCGCATCGGCAATGCCGATCTCGGGATATGAGCCGATCGTCAACTTGGGCCGGCTACCGCCGAGCCGGTAGCTGTAACGCCAAACCTTCGATCCCGTGGCCAGTACCTCGACATACAGGCCCCCACCATCCGTCAGGACGTAGGGTTTGGCCTTGGGTTTGGCCGCGTTGATGACCGTCGCACGAAGGGCGTAGTTGACACTGCGATCTGCCATGGGTGGCTCCATGAAACCGGCGATAGGTCGCTGGTATGGCTCCATATTCTGCACCATGGAGCAATTCATGGAGCCATGGCGCCGCAATGCAGGCCGACCTCGCGCAACGATGGGCAACAAAAAAGCCCCGCTCCCAGAGAGACCGAGGCCTTTTTGCAACCCGGAACACCCGGGGGAAACTAGTTTACATGTTATCGATCATGACCTGACCGAACCCGGAACAGCTGACCTGGGTGGCGCCGTCCATCAGGCGGGCGAAGTCATAGGTCACCTTCTTGCTCGCGATGGACTTCTCGATCGAGCTGATGATCAGATCGGCGGCTTCTTTCCAGCCCATGTGCCGCAGCATCATTTCGGCGGAAAGGATTTCGGAACCCGGGTTCACGTAGTCCTTGCCGGCGTACTTCGGCGCCGTGCCGTGGGTGGCCTCAAAACAGGCCACGGAATCGGACAGGTTGGCGCCCGGGGCGATGCCGATGCCGCCAACCTGCGCAGCCAGGGCGTCGGAGATGTAGTCCCCGTTCAGGTTCAGCGTGGCCACCACCGAATACTCGGCCGGGCGCAGCAGAATCTGCTGCAGGAAGGCGTCGGCAATGCTGTCCTTGATCACGATGTCCTTGCCGGTCTTCGGGTTCTTGAACCTGCACCACGGGCCACCGTCGATCAGTTCGGCGCCAAACTCCCTCTGGGCCAGGGCATACGACCAGTCCCGGAAGCCGCCTTCGGTGTACTTCATGATGTTGCCCTTGTGCACGATGGTCACGCTGGGCTTGTCGTTGTCGATCGCGTACTGGATGGCCTTGCGCACCAGGCGCTCGGTGCCTTCGCGCGACACGGGCTTGATGCCGATGCCCGAGGTGTTCGGGAAACGGATCTTGGTCACGCCCATCTCTTCCATCAGGAACTTGATGAGCTTCTTCGCCTTGTCGGACTCGGCCTCGTATTCGATGCCGGCGTAGATGTCTTCCGAGTTCTCGCGGAAGATCACCATGTTGGTTTTTTCGGGCTCTTTCACCGGCGAAGGGACGCCCTTGAAGTACTGCACCGGGCGCAGGCAGACGTAGAGATCGAGTTCCTGGCGCAGTGCCACGTTCAGCGAACGGATGCCACCGCCCACGGGGGTGGTCAGCGGGCCTTTGATGGAGACCACGTACTCGCGCAGCGCGGCCAGGGTTTCTTCGGGCAGCCACACATCGGGGCCGTAGACCTTGGTCGACTTCTCCCCGGCGTACACCTCCATCCAGTGGATCTTGCGCTGGCCGCCATAGGCCTTGGCCACGGCCGCATCCACCACCTTGAGCATCACCGGGGTGATGTCCAGCCCCGTGCCGTCGCCTTCGATGTACGGCACGATGGGCTGGTCAGGCACATTGAGCGACATGTCGGCGTTGACGGTGATCTTCTCGCCTTGGGCAGGGATGGTGATGTGCTGGTACATGGGGACGGGTCTCCGTGAGAGGCTATGGGGTGAGGCGTCGGCCCATGTTGACGTGGTCCGACGGCCGCACGGGATCGTGCTCGCAAATTCTAGTTCCGATTGTTCCGCCCAGGCCAGGCGCCCCCCTTGGGGCCCAGCCGGCACAGCCCTGCCACGGCGAATGGCGGACAATATGCGCTGCCCATGACCACCGCACTTGCTTCATGAACCGACTGCTCGCCCTACTGTCCTGCCTGCTGGCCGTTTTCACATTCCCGGCATGGTCGCAGGACACTCCCCAGCTCCAATTGCCACGCGTGACACTCTCGGCGGGCATGCACCTGATCAACGCCCAGGTGGCGGCGACGCCGGAGCAGCGCACCATCGGGCTGATGTTCCGGCAGGAGATGCCGGCGAACGAGGGCATGCTGTTCGTCTTTGAACAGCCCGCGGGTCAATGTTTCTGGATGAAAAACACACTGCTGCCGCTGACCGCCGCCTTCGTGGCCGACGACGGCACCATCGTCAACCTGGCCGACATGAAGCCGCAGACGCTGGACTCGCACTGCTCGACCCAACCGGTGCGCTACGTGCTGGAAATGAACAAGGGCTGGTTTGCCAAACGTGGGATCAAGTCGGGCTCCAGGCTGGGTGGTGCGCCCTTCGAGCGCAGCAAGTAACCGGAAACTGTGGGTCCGGCATCGGCCACATGACACGCCTCGTCCGCCCACAAAGGCAAAGGCGACCCGGACAGCCAAGCCATCCGGGTCGCCTTTGAGCTTTGAGAGCCGCCGCCGTCGATGAAGGCGCGTCCACCTGAACGGCGGAGCGGCCTCCAGCGCCTCAAGCGGAAACGGTTTCCAGCGCCGCGTTGAGCGTGGGGCTCGGACGCATCACGGCTGCCAGCTTGTCAAAGTCGGGCTTGTAGTACCCGCCGATGTCCACCGGCTTGCCCTGCACGGCAGCCAGCTCGGCCACGATGGTCTGTTCGTTCGCCGCCAGTCGTTGGGCCAGCGGAGCGAAATGAGCGGCCAGCGCCGCATCTTCGGACTGCGCGGCCAGTTCCTGGGCCCAGTACATGGCCAGGAAGAACTGGCTGCCACGGTTGTCCAGCTGACCGGTCTTGGGCGACGGGTTCTTGTTGTTGTCCAGCAGCTTGCCGGTGGCCGCATCCAGCGTCTTCGCCAGGATCTTGGCCTGGTTGTTGCCGGTTTTGATGCCCAGGTCTTCCAGCGAGACCGCCAGCGCCAGGAATTCACCGAGCGAATCCCAGCGCAGGTGGTTTTCCTCCACCAGCTGCTGCACATGCTTGGGGGCCGAGCCACCAGCGCCGGTTTCGTACATGCCACCGCCGGCCATCAACGGCACGACCGACAGCATCTTGGCCGAGGTGCCCAGCTCCATGATGGGGAACAGGTCGGTCAGGTAGTCGCGCAGGATGTTGCCGGTGGCGCTGATGGTGTCCAGGCCACGCACCACGCGCTCCAGGGTGTAGCGCATGGCACGCACCTGGCTCATGATCTGGATGTCCAGACCGGTGGTGTTGTGCTCGTGCAGGTACATCTTGACCTTGGTGATCAGCTGGGCCTCGTGCGGACGGTACTGGTCCAGCCAGAACACCACGGGCATGCCGGAATTGCGCGCCCGGGTCACAGCCAGCTTGACCCAGTCGCGGATGGCGGCGTCCTTGACCTGGCACATGCGCCAGATGTCACCGGCTTCCACGTTCTGGCTCAGCAGCACCTCGCCCGTGGCCAGATCGGCGATGTTGGCCACACCATCTTCGGGGATCTCGAAGGTCTTGTCGTGTGAGCCGTACTCTTCGGCCTGCTGGGCCATCAGGCCCACGTTGGGCACGGTGCCCATGGTCTTGGGGTCAAAGGCGCCATGCCATTTGCAGAAGTTGATCATCTCCTGGTAGATGCGCGCAAAAGTCGACTCGGGCATGACCGCCTTCACGTCCTTCAGGCGGCCGTCGGCGCCCCACATCTTGCCGCCGTTGCGGATCATGGCGGGCATTGAGGCGTCCACGATCACGTCGTTGGGTGAGTGGAAGTTGGTGATGCCCTTGGCGGAATCCACCATGGCCAGCTCCGGGCGGTACTCGTGGCAGGCGTGCAGATCGCTCTTGATCTCGTCCTGCTTGCTCTGCGGCAGCGTGGAAATCTTGTCGTACAGGTTGGCCATGCCGTTGTTGACGTTCACGCCCAGTTCGTCGAACAAGGCGCCGTGCTTGGCGAAAGCGTCCTTGTAGAAAATCTTCACGCAGTGGCCGAACACGATGGGGTGGGACACCTTCATCATGGTGGCTTTCACGTGCAGCGAGAACATGACGCCGGTCTTGTGGGCGTCCTCGATCTCTTTCTCGTAGAACGCTTCCAGCGCCTTCTTGCTCATGAACATGCTGTCGATCACCTCGCGGTCGAGCAGCGAAACCTTGGGTTTGAGCACGATGGTCTTGCCGCTGTTCGTGATCAGCTCCATCTTCACGTCGCGCGCGCGGTCCAGCGTGATCGACTTTTCGCCGTGGTAGAAGTCGCCGGCGTGCATGTGCGAGACGTGCGAGCGCGAGGCCTGGCTCCATTCGGCCATGCTGTGCGGGTTCTTGCGGGCGTATTCCTTCACGGCCTTGGGCGCACGGCGGTCCGAGTTGCCTTCGCGCAGCACGGGGTTGACGGCGCTGCCGATGCACTTGGCGTAGCGGGCGCGGATCGCCTCTTCTTCGGGCGTCTTGGCCGACTCGGGATAGTCGGGCAGCGCGTAACCCTTGGATTGCAGTTCCTTGATGGCACTGACCAATTGCCCCACCGAGGCGCTGATGTTGGGCAATTTGATGATGTTGGCTTCGGGCCGATGCGTCAGCTTGCCCAACTCGGCCAGCGCATCGGGCACACGCTGCGCTTCGGTCAGGCATTCGGGGAACGTGGCCAGAATGCGCGCCGCCACCGAGATGTCGCTGGGCACCACGTTGACGCCAGCGGGTGCGGTGAACGCCCGGATGATGGGCAAGAAGGCACTGGTGGCCAACAGCGGCGCTTCGTCGGTCAGCGTGTAGATGATGGTGGGTTGCTGGTTGCTCACGGTTTTCTCCAGATATCGTTGTAGGCATCCCGCTGGCTCGCGTGGCAGGCCAGCCGAATCGGCGGATAGTCCGCAATTTTGCTTTCAGTGCACTGACCCAGACCCCGCTTTTTGAACCGCCATCTCACAATGCGAATTATTGAGTCCGTGTGACCAACTTTTTTTCTCGAATCGACGATAACGACCTCTCGATCCAGGAGATCGGGGTCCCTTTTCGTGCCGGTCTGGCCGCCCGCCACGCCGCACCCACCGGCAACAAAAAAGGCCCGAAGGCATGGCCTCCGAGCCTTTTTTCTGTCAGCGCAAAAAACGACTTCAGGCGAAGTTGGCTTCAGCGAACGACCAGTTCACCAGCTTGTCGAGATAGGTTTCGACGAACTTGGGACGCAGGTTGCGGTAGTCGATGTAGTAGGCGTGTTCCCACACGTCCACGGTCAGCAGGGCCTTGTCGCCGGTGGTCAGCGGGGTACCGGCAGCGCCCATGTTGACGATGTCGACCGAACCGTCGGCCTTCTTCACCAGCCAGGTCCAGCCGGAACCGAAGTTGCCCACGGCGCTCTTGACGAACGCTTCCTTGAAGGCGGCGTAGCTGCCCCACTTGGCATTGATGGCCGCAGCCAGCGCACCGGAAGGCTCGCCGCCGCCGTTGGGCTTCATGCAGTTCCAGAAGAAGGTGTGGTTCCAGATCTGGGCGGCGTTGTTGTACACGCCACCGCTGGACTTCTTGATGATGGACTCCAGGTCCATGGCCTCGAATTCGGTGCCCTTTTGCAGGTTGTTCAGGTTCACCACATAGGCGTTGTGGTGCTTGCCATGGTGGAACTCCAGCGTTTCGCGGCTGTAGTGGGGCGCCAGATCGTCCAGGCCATAAGGCAGTGCGGGCAAGGTGTGTTCCATGGGGGTTCCTCGTAGGTGGGTTTGTTGTGGGGAAAAGAAAGCTGGGCCGGGCGCGAAGCCCTTCAGCAAGACGATCGCGAATTGTAGGCACGCACAAAGGGACAGCAGATATCAGGGTTTCTTGGGTTCACACCCTCAGGAATCCACCGTCAGGCCCAGTTCGCCGTCGGAGAGTGTGGCCCGCAGGGCCTGCCCCGCCCGGGCCTGCGCCGCACGGGTCACGGCCTGGCCCTGCGCGTCGGTCAGGAAGGCGTAGCCCCGCTCCAGCACCAGTCGCGGATCGAGCAGACCGAGGGCGGCCTCCAGACGCTGCAGACGCCCGCTGTGCTGCTCCTGCGCGCGCCGCAAGGCCTGCGGCAAGGCGGTTTGCAGGGACTGCAGCCGGCTCTGCTGACGCTGCGCGGCCAGCAACAGCCCGCTCTGCAACCGGTGCTGCAGACCCATGAGCCGCTGACGGCTCTCGTGCAGCCGACCCGAAGGCCTGCCCAGGCGCTGGCCGAGCCGATCCAGTCGCTGCGCGCGCTGGTCGATGGCGCCGTAGGCAGCCTCGGCCAGACGTTCGCTCAGATAGACCAGTTCGCCCAGGCGCGCCTCGCGTGCGGGGGCACACAGCTCGGCCGCGGCCGTGGGGGTGGGCGCGCGCAGGTCGGCCACGAAGTCGGCCAGGGTGAAATCGGTTTCGTGGCCCACGCCACACACCACGGGCATGGGGGCCCGCGCCACGGTGCGCACCAGCGTTTCGTCGTTGAACGACCACAGGTCTTCCAGCGAACCGCCACCCCGCACCAGCAGCAGCACGGCGCTTTCACCCGTTTCCTCGTGGCGACGGTAGGCGGTCTGCAGCGCCGCACACAGTTCGGCCGGTGCCTGTGCGCCCTGCACCGCCGCGGGGTACACCACCACGGGCAGGTGCGGAACCCGCCGACGCAGCGCGGTGATGACGTCGCGCAACGCCGCCGCCCCCAGCGATGTGACCACGCCGATGCTGCGTGGCTGGGGCGGCAGAGCCCGCTTCCGGGCCGCATCAAACAGCCCCTCGGCCTCAAGCCGCGCCTTGAGGCGCAGGAATTCCTCGAACAGCGCCCCCTGGCCGGCCGGTTTGAGGTTGTCCACGATCAGTTGCAGGTCGCCGCGCGGACTGTACACGTCAAGTGTTCCCTGGGCCTCCACCACTTGCCCGTCGCGCGGGGCAAAGTTCAATTGTTCGGCCGAGCGGCGAAACAGGGCGCAACGCACCTGCCCGGTGTCGTCCTTGAGCGAGAAGTAACAATGCCCGCTGGCCGCACGCGAGAAGCCCGAAATCTCGCCACGCACCGCCACCGGATTGAAGCGCGCGGACAAAGTGTCAGCAATGGCGCGCATGAGCGGCCCAACCGCCCAGACACGGCGCGCCGACACTGCATCGGAATCGAAAAATGGCTCAGACACAGGGCTCTCCAGACCAAAAGTGTCCACAATCCGCGTGATTTCTTGGGGTGCGCCCTGAAAGACCGCACGCCGTCTGGCCCGAGCGCCAAGCCCTTGATATCAAAGCAGTTTCTGTTGCCTGTTTTGTCATCGAACTGTCTGGAGCGAGGCCTGGTGCGGCTTGAGGGGTGGGATGGGGCGGGTTCTTCACAAAGTTATCCACAGAATCTGTGCATCGCGGCAGGCCCCTCGGCGGCGCGATGGTGGGGGTGGCATCTGCTGGGCCACGGGGCGCTGGTCTGCGCTGGAGCCGACCGCTTTGGAGGCTGAGCCATAATCGCCGGACCGCCCTTCGGCCGCAACGCGTCGGCCTTTCCTGGAGCCCTGATTTGCTTTCCATCATACAAGCCGCCGGCTGGCCGATCTGGCCATTGATCATCTGTTCCGTGCTCGGCATGGCCCTCGTCATCGAGCGCTTCATTAGCCTGAAAACCGCCAAAATCGCCCCGCCAAAACTGCTCGATGAAGCGATCATGGTGTCGCGCAACGGCATACCCGGCCCGGACGTGGTCAAGCAGCTGGAACAGAACTCGGTGCTGGGCCATGTGCTCGCCAGCGGGTTCCGCACCTTCAACAGCAACCCGGTGGCCACCGAAGACGATCTGCGCGCCAACCTCGAGATCGCGGGCCGGCAGGCCGCCGCCAAGCTGCAGCGCTACCTGGGTGCGCTCGCCACCATTGCTTCGGCCGCGCCCTTGCTGGGGTTGCTGGGCACGGTCATTGGCATGATCGAGATCTTCGGCTCGCAGGGCGGTGACGGCGGCATGGGCGCCGTGCCTGGTGGTGGCAACCCCGCCCAGCTCGCCCACGGCATATCGATCGCCCTCTACAACACCGCTTTCGGTCTGATGATCGCCATTCCCGCGCTGATCTTCTGGCGCTATTTCCGGGCCCGCGTGGACGAATACCTGTTGGCCATGGAACTGGCGGCCGAGCGCTTCGTGCGGCATTTGTTGAGCCTGCGCAAATGAACTTTCGACCCGGTTCCCGTGACGAGCCCGAGATCAACCTGATCCCGTTCATCGACGTTCTGCTGGTGGTGCTCATTTTCCTGATGCTCACCACCACCTACAGCAAGTTCACCGAGCTGCAGGTCAACCTGCCGGTGGCCGACGCGCAGGCACCGCGTGAGAATCCCAAGGAAGTGATCGTCTCGGTCAGCAACGATGGGCGCTACTCGATCAACAAACAGCTGCTCGAAGGCAACGGGGTCGAGATGCTCACGCGCGCGCTGTCGCTGTCGGCCCAGGACAACCGCGAGGCGGTGGTGGTCATCAGCGCCGATGCGGCGGCCACCCACCAGTCCGTCATCAACGTGATGGACGCTGCACGGCGCGCAGGCCTGGTTCAGATCACCTTTGCCACCCAGCAGTCCTCCGGCGCCAAGGCTGCCCGCGGCAAGTCCTGAGCCCCTCTCTCCCCATGAACCCAGGGCCAGCCGACCGGCAAGCGCGCTGGCTGGCTGCGGCGCAGGAGCGCGGCCCCCGGGCCAGGCTGTTGTGGCCGCTCTCGTTGCTGTACCGCGTGCTCACGGGCCTGCGGCGCTGGCTGTACGCCGTCGGCGTGTTCAGGCCCGGACGTCTGCCCGTCCCAGTGATCGTGGTGGGCAACGTGGTCGTGGGCGGCGCGGGAAAAACCCCCACGGTCATCGCGCTGGTGCAGCACCTGCGTGCACTCGGTTGGCATCCTGGTGTGATCTCACGCGGCTACGGCCGCCACAGTGAGCGGGTGATCGACGTCGGGCCAGACACCCCCGCAGCGGACAGCGGCGACGAGCCGGCGCTGATCCGCCGCGCCACCGGAGTGCCGGTTTTCGTGGCCAGGCGCCGGGTTGACGCCGCGCAAGCGCTGCTCGCGGCGCACCCGCAAGTGAACGTGCTGCTTTGTGACGACGGGCTGCAGCATCTGGCGCTGGCGCGCGATCTGAGCATCGCCGTGTTTGACGAGCGTGGCACCGGCAACGGCTGGCTGTTGCCCGCCGGGCTGTTGCGCGAGCCCTGGCCCCCCGCCCCAGGCACACCGTTCAGCCCCGACCTGGTGCTGATTCAGCGCCGAGAAGACCATCCAGCCACCGGGGTTCCATCGGCTGCGGGGGTGCCCGTGTTCCATGCGGTGCGCCGCCTGGCGGACCACGCCGTGGGTGTTGGCGGTGAGCGTATCGCCCTTGAGGCACTTCAAGGCAGGGCCCTGACGGCCGTGGCTGGCATTGCCCGACCCGCGGTGTTTTTTGACATGCTGCGCGCACGTGGACTCACGCTGGCCCGTGAGGTGGCGCTGCCCGACCATGCGGATCAGGCGGCCTACGGAGCCCTGCTGGCACCCCCGGCCACCACGGTGGTGTGTACCGAGAAGGATGCGGTCAAACTGTTTGCCCTGCGCCACGACGGCGCAGCCGAGGGCCTTGCCGATATCTGGGCAATACCGCTGGAACTCGCGCCCGAGCCGGCATTTTTCGCCGCCGTCGGTGCGCATCTGGCTCGCCTGAAAACCCGGCACTGAGACGCATGGCCCGTGCCGGCCGCGACTATCATCTCGGCATGGACACCAAACTGCTTGAACTGCTGGTCTGCCCGGTCACCAAAGGCCCCCTGATCTACGACCGCGAGAAACAGGAACTGCTCTCACGCAGCGCGCGTCTGGCCTACCCGGTGCGCGATGGCATCCCGATCCTGCTCGAACACGTGGCCCGCACCCTGACCGAGGAAGAGGCGGCCCGCCCACCGGCTCCCACACCGCTTCCATGAGCCGCCCCGCCGAGAACACGGGCTTCACCGTCCTGATTCCGGCCCGGCTGTCGTCGAGCCGCCTGCCCGACAAGCCCCTGGCCGATATCGCGGGCTTGCCCATGGTGGTTCGCGTGGCCCAGCGCGCGCGGCTGAGCCACGCCACCCGCTGCGTGGTGGCCGCGGACGATGCCCGCATCGTGCAGGCCTGCGAGGCCCATGGCATCCCGGTCCTGCTGACCCGCACCGACCACCCTTCGGGCAGCGACCGCCTGGCCGAAGCCTGCGCCCTGCTCGGTCTGGCCGACGATGAAACGGTGGTCAACGTGCAGGGTGACGAACCGCTGATCGAGCCCGCGCTGATCAACGCGGTGGCCACCGAGCTCCAGCGCCGCCCCGACTGTGTCATGAGCACCGCCGCGCACCCTGTGGGCACCATGGCCGACTTCCTCAATCCCAATGTCGTCAAAGTGGTGCTGGACCGGACCCAGACCGCACTGTATTTCAGCCGGGCACCCATCGCCTGGTGGCGCGACGGCATGGCGGCGCTCGATGGGGCGGCGCTGAACAACACCCTCCCCTCGCCGGCGCCGTTGCGCCACATCGGCATCTACGGTTACCGAGCCGGCTTTCTGCGCCGATTCCCCGGGCTGGAACCCGCACCACTGGAAATCACGGAGTCGCTGGAACAGCTGCGCGTGCTCTGGCATGGCGAGCGCATTGCGGTGCATCTGAGCCCGGCGGCACCCGGGCCCGGCGTGGACACCGCACAAGACCTGGAACGGGTCCGCGCCCTGCTCGGCGCACGCTGATTTCACGCTCAAAACCGGCCCGCTGGCTGTAAGCCGGGGCCCGGGATGCCCGTGCTATCCTCGACCGGTCGCCCCCGGCTCCCGGCCCAGGGGGCCGCCACGAGAGACACGTGGCCTCCGCATTGAAACTCTGAAAAGGAACGTGATGAGACTGATTCTGTTGGGCGCTCCGGGTGCCGGCAAAGGAACGCAAGCCACTTTCATCTGCCAGAAATACGGCATTCCCCAAATCTCCACGGGCGACATGCTGCGCGCCGCCGTCAAGGCCGGCACGCCGCTGGGCCAACAGGCCAAGGCCGTCATGGAATCGGGCGCCCTGGTGAGCGACGATCTCATCATCAACTTGGTCAAGGAACGCATCGCCCAGCCCGACTGCGCCAATGGGTTCCTGTTCGACGGGTTTCCCCGCACCATCCCGCAAGCCGACGCCATGAAGGCTGCCGGCGTGAAACTGGACTACGTGCTTGAAATCGACGTGCCGTTCGACGCCATCATCGAGCGCATGAGCGGCCGCCGTTCGCACCCCGCCTCGGGCCGCACCTACCACGTCAAATTCAATCCGCCGAAAGTGGCCGGCCTCGATGACGTGACCGGTGAGCCGCTGATCCAGCGCGAGGATGACAAGGAAGAAACCGTCCGGAAGCGCCTGGAGGTCTACAGCGCGCAAACCCGCCCGCTGGTGGACTACTACAGCAACTGGGCCAAAACCGATGCCGCTGCCGCGCCCAAATACCGCGCCATCAGCGGCATGGGTTCGGTGGATGACATCACCACCCGCGCCTTTGCGGCCTTGTCGGCGTAAGTCCGACACCACCTCGCCCCCAAGCCCGGCCCGACGCCGGGCTTTTTGTTGTCCGCTCTCTTTTCAATCCTCGCTTGCAAAGACTTTGAAACTGGTTAAAAATACAGCCACTGGATAAGAAGACAGCCCCATCCTGCACCATTCACGCCGGAGCTGCTTTCCGCCCCTTTTGCTACACATTCCTGTCTGCGCCCGACGCCCTACAAGAGGTATTCCATGATCGAGTCTGCGTTCTATCCGCCCAAGCTCACGGCCCGCCAGCAACAGATTCTGGAACTCATCCAGAGCGCCATTGCGCGCACCGGCGCGCCACCCACCCGGGCCGAGATCGCCACCGAACTGGGGTTCAAGTCGGCCAATGCGGCCGAAGAGCACCTGCAGGCGCTGGCGCGCAAAGGCGTGATCGAGCTGGTCAGCGGCACCTCGCGTGGCATCCGGCTGCGCAGCGAAGACCTCCAGTCCATCAACGAATCGCGTGGGCGCCAGATGACGCTGCCCCTACCCAGTCTGTCGCAGTTGATGTTGCCCCTGGTGGGCCGTGTTGCGGCGGGCTCGCCCATCCTGGCCCAGGAACATGTCGATCAAACCTACCACGTCGAACGCAGCCTGTTCCAGCACACGCCCGACTACCTGCTCAAGGTACGCGGCATGTCCATGCGAGACGTGGGCATCATCGACGGTGACCTGCTCGCCGTGCAGGCCACCAAAGAGGCCAAGAATGGCCAGATCGTGGTGGCCAGATTGGGCGACGATGTGACCGTCAAGCGCTTCATGCGGCGCCAGCATTTGATCGAGCTGCACGCCGAAAACCCGGACTACAAGACCATCGTGGTCGAGCCGGGCGAACCCTTTGAGATCGAAGGTCTGGCCGTCGGCCTGATCCGCAACAGTTTCCAGATCTGACCCACCGGGTCCATGTCGCCTCAGCAGGTGGCGGGCGTTTGGTCGGACTCGTGGAATCCACAAGTCCGGCACATCCCTGCGCTGGCGGCCCCACTCGCAATCCTGCCTGTGTTCAACCCCTTTTTGGAGTTTCGCATGGGAATCCGCTTCACCACCAACACCTGGCGCGCACCGTTGCAGTTGATCGACTGCTGGTTACCGGCCGCCCCACAACGCCCGTCCACACAGCGCACCATGTCGCAGGTGGTGCGGCATTTCACCCGCGCAGGCTGGCTGGGCCGTGCCATGGATGTTTCGGCCCCCGCCGCCAACAACCACATGGCCACAGGCAACAGAGCCATTCAGCCGCCAGTTGCCCACCGGGCCTGTCACGTGCGAGTGCTCCGTTCGGACGGCGCATCCGCCAGCGACCGCAACAGTCCGCGCCTGGTGATTTCGGGCCGCATCAGCGATGTGTGCGCCGAACTCGACCGACTGGCCGCGCTGGAGCATCAGGCCGAGGCCCGCCCCACCTGAACCGCGATCGGTCCCGCCGCCCCCGATCTTTGCCGCATCCTCGCTGTGTTGATCGGGGCCAGATCGCAGGGCATGTTCCGGTGCGGCAAGGCATGACCATGCGGGCACAATAGCCCCATGAATATTGTGATCCTCGATGACTACCAGGACGTGGTCCGCAAGCTGCGTTGCGCCGAAAAGCTCGAGGCCTATCCGGCCAAGGTCTTCACCAACACCGTCAAAGGCGTGGGACAGCTGTCCATCCGCTTGCGCGACGCCGACGTGCTGGTGTTGATCCGGGAGAGAACCCAGATCACCCGCCAACTGGTCGAAAAACTGCCAAAGCTCAAGCTCATCGCGCAGACCGGTCGGGTCGGTGGGCACATCGATGTCAATGCCTGCACCGAACGGGGCATTGCCGTTGCCGAGGGCGTGGGCGCGCCCTTTGCCACGGCCGAGTTGACCTGGGCCCTGATCATGGCCTCCATGCGGCGCATTCCCCAATATGTGGCCAACCTGAAGCATGGCGCCTGGCAACAGGCCGGCTTGAAGTCGTCGTCCATGCCCGTCAACTTTGGGGTGGGCATGGTGCTCAGAGGCAAAACCCTGGGGGTCTGGAGCTACGGCCGCATTGGCCAGTTGGTGGCCGGATACGGCCGGGCCTTTGGCATGCGGGTGATCGTGTGGGGCAGCGAGGCCTCAAGGCAGCGGGCCTCGGCCGATGGCTACGAAACCGCGAAAGACAAGATCGATCTCTTCGAGTCTTCCGACGTGCTGACGCTGCATCTGCGGCTGGGCGAAACCAACGCCTGCAGCGTCACGCTGGAGGACCTGTCCCGCATGAAGCCAACATCGTTGCTGGTGAACACCTCCCGCGCCGAGCTTCTTGAACCCGAGGCCTTGCTGGCAGCACTGAACCGTGGTCGCCCTGGCATGGCCGCCGTGGACGTGTTCGAGTCCGAACCGATCCTGCAGGGTCATGCACTGCTGCGATTGGAAAACTGCATCTGCACGCCGCACATCGGCTATGTCGAGCAGGAGAGCTATGAAACCTATTTCGCGTCCGCGTTTGACAACGTGGTCAGCTACATCAAAGGCACGCCGACCAACATCGTCAACCCGGGTGCGCTGCAGGTACGCCGCTGACGAATCGCCAGACGCCGGGGCCTCGGAGCATCAAAAAGAAAACGCCGGTTCAGCCCGGCGTTTTCTTTTTTCCGACGTCACTTCTTCTGGTCGGCCGGTTTGTTCTGCGACTCGCCGTCGGGGGGTATGAAGTCCAGAACCTCAAAATCGATCAGATTGCCCTCGGCGGCCTTGAACAAGGGGTCACCGGGCGCTGGCACCGGTTGAGCGGACGGCTCCACCGGCGCTGCGATCTCGGGCAGTGAAGCCTCAAAGGCAGACACCTCGGCCAGTTCGTCCAGATCCACGTCCAGCCCCAGGCGCGGTGAGATCGGTGGCGCCAGATCCAGTGGCTCGGTCTGACGCTCAGACACAGACGTGGCCAGCGCCTTGCTGCCAGCTGCTTTGAGCGGTTGCATGGCCGTGTGATGAAAATCGTTGACGGGTCGAGGTGCATCCGGCTCGTGCTGGTTTATCTCCTTGGCAATCGCGTGCAGCAGCAGCAGCTCACGATAAGCCTCCAGATCGAAGACCTCGGCTTCCGTGTCGTTGTGCTCTTTGAAGATCGACTGCTCGATCACTTCCAGCACCTTGGGACCCGGCCACAGCGCCTGGATACGGCTGAACGCGGCCTCATACACCTCCAGGCCCCGGCTTTCATCGGTGTACTGATCAAACGGTGGTGCACCGGCGTTGAAAATCCGGTTGAACTCTTCGCGCAGCCCTTCGTAGTCCTTGCGACGGTTGAGCTTGTGGTAGAGCTTGAAAAGGTCCAGATAGGCCAGCGCGCTGGGCTCATGGCTCTCAGACAGGTGGTGGCGCAACACCTGGATGGCTTGCTCGTCTTCGCCCAGAGAGATGAAAAAGTCGGCCTGCTGCTGCACATCGAACAGCTCTTCGGTCGCCACCGAACGGGAAACACCGGTCAGACTCGGGGCGAACTCGCGTTTGTCCTTGGGCCTCAGTCCCGGCACGCTTTCAACACCCACCTCGGACAACGGGCTGTATTCATCGAACGAGGATTCCCGGTCAAGATTCAGATCGATGTCCAGGGACTCGTTCCTGGGAACGCCCGCGCGCACCACCGGACGCCTTTCGGCCTTGCTGGCGGCGCTGGGCGCCCACCAGGCTCTGGAGGCCTCGGAATCCGTGACCTGCCGGCCTTTGCGTCGCCACAGCATCAGCAACGCCAACAGGGCCAGCAACAACAAGGCCCCGAGCAGGTACACCAGCCCGTTCAGATAACGCTGTGAACGGGCCTGTTCCAGGCGGGCATTGAGCTCGCTGATGGCCGCTTTGCTCCGGGTTTCCTCCTCTCGCAGGCCCTTGGCCTCGGCCTCCAGCACCGCCAACTTCCGGGCATCGCGCAGGATCTCCTCCGGCGAAGCGTTGATGGCTTTCCACAGCAGGCCGGCCGCGGCGCGCTCTTCCTCAGAAGCGGTCGGCTCGCTGAGCAGGGAGGGTGAAAGCCGGAGCACCGGATCGCGCTCGATGTTCAGGCTCAGGTCCAAGGGATCGAGTTGTAGGCGCGGGCCGGCGGGTCGCGCGGGTTCCACCGGTCGACGCACCACGCTGGGGAGGCGGGGTCGGGCCGGTCGTGCGCCAGACGCGCCAGGACCGGTCGCCCTCGCTGCGGCATCCGACCGCCTCGCAGGCGCTGCCGGTGCCGCTGCTCCCACGGGGGATCCGGTGACGGAAGAAGCCGGCGGTAAGGCCATGGCACCGGTCTCTGCTGCCGAGGGGCTCGGTGCAGCCGATCTGGCCGGCTCGCTGATCAGGTCGGCCAGCAGGACGTAGCGACGTGTGAATGGCGTGCCGCAACCCGCCCGCACCTGGATCGCAACAATGGGTTCGGTGACCGGCTCGCTGGACTGGATGCGCACCGAAGCTTCGGCGTCGGGAGCGGATCTCTGGGGCGTGCTGCGCACCGATCGCGCAGAAACCCGGGTGTCGCCGTACAGCACTTCGGCCTGTATACACAGCGCGGCGATGTCCTCCCCCGGGCTCAACAGGGCTTGTACTCGCACGTCCAGCGGACGCCCGATCACGGCCGCCCCACTGTGCCTTCCCAACGTTACCGCCGAACTGCTCAAAGCAGTTGATAGCAAAATACAGGCTGTCCAGATCTGGCGCACGTCAGAGACCCTTCACTTCTTTGTCGGAACATTCTGTCATAGCTTGTCGCGATTTCGCCTCAAATAATACTTTCATATGCAATCCGTTTTCAGAATCGTCGGTATCGTGGGCACCGGTGCCATGGGCCGTGGCATCGCCCAAATGAGTGCCCAGGCGGGCAGCGAGGTGCTGCTGTTTGATGCCCAAGCCGGTGCCGCCGACGCCGCGTTGAATGCGTTGCGGGACACCTGGCACAAGCTGCTGACCAAGGGAAAACTGGGCCAGGCCGAGCACGATGCCTGCGTTTCTCGCGTTCGCCTGGCCGATACCTGGGATGCCTTGGCCCCTTGCGATCTGGTGGTCGAGGCCATCGTTGAAAAGCTCGACATCAAGCAGCGCCTGTTCGCCGATCTGGAGAACCTGGTCGGACCCAAAACGGTGCTTGCGAGCAACACCTCGTCGCTGTCGATCACGGCGATTGGCGCAGGGCTCAAGAGGCCTGGCCAACTGGCGGGTTTTCACTTTTTCAATCCTGTTCCCCTGATGCGGGTGGTGGAAGTCATTGCCGGCCTGAAGACGGACGCTGTCGTGTGCCAGCAACTCATGGATTACACACGCCAGTTCGGACACACCCCTGTATCGGCACAAGACACCCCCGGCTTTATCGTGAACCACGCGGGTCGGGGCTATGGCACCGAGGCACTGCGTGTGGTGGGCGAAAAGGTGGCCGACTTCGCCACCATCGACCGCATCCTGAAAGACCAGGTGGGTTTCCGTCTCGGCCCGTTTGAGCTGATGGACCTGACCGCGCTGGACGTGTCGCACCCGGTGATGGAGTCCATCTACCACCAGTACTTTGAAGAGCCCCGCTACCGCCCAAGCGTGATCACGGCCCAGCGGCTGGCCGGTGGGGTGGTCGGGAAAAAAGTGGGTGAGGGCTTTTACAGCTACGACAACGGCGCGGCGCAGATGCCTGCCGAGCCACCCGCGCCCGTGGTATCGGCGCTGCCGCCGGTCTGGGTTTCACCCAAGGCGGCTCGGCGCGCCGAGCTCTACCAGTTGCTGAAAAATCTGGGCGCCAGCATCGAAACCGCAGCGACGCCCTCGGCCAGCGCGCTGATTCTGGTGGCCCCGCTGGGGCTGGACGTGACCACGCTGGCTGCGGTGGAGCGGCTGGACGCCACCCGCACCATCGGCATCGACATGATGCTGGACGATGCTTCCACGCGCCGGCGGGTGCTGGCCACCAACCCGGCCACCCGCCCCGACATGCGCGATGCCGCCCACGCCCTGTTTGCCCGCGACGGCAAGGCGGTCAGCATGATCCGTGACAGCGGCGGCTTCGTGACGCAGCGCGTGGTGGCCACCATCGTCAACATCGCCACCGACATGTGCCAGCAAGGCATCTGCTCGCCGGCCGACCTGGACGTGGCGGTCACACTGGGCCTGGGTTACCCCATGGGACCGCTGGCCCTGGGGGACCGCATCGGCCCCACCAACGTGCTGGAGATCCTGTTCAACCTGCAGACCGTGTATGGCGATCCCCGCTACCGCCCGTCTCCCTGGCTGCGCCGACGTGGCGCGCTGGGCCTGAGCCTGACGCACGAGGAGGCATGACCCTCTGCGCTCGCGACACCTCAACGATCTCTGACCCGCTTTACACCTCATGACCGCCAGCCTCAAAAGCCACAGCCATGGCCAGACCATGGTGCTGACCATCAGCAACCCCGAGCACCGCAACGCCCTGGGGCCGGACCTGTACGCCGCAGGCGTGGAGGCACTCAACGTGGCCGAGAACAACCCGGAGCTGCGCAGCGTCGTCATCACCGGCGAGGGCAACCACTTCTGCGCCGGAGGCAACCTGCAGCGGCTGATGGACAACCGCCAGCAGCCGCCCGAGGTCCAGGCACAAAGCATCGAAGGTCTGCACAACTGGATCGAAACCATCCGCGCCTTTCCCAAGCCGGTGGTGGCGGCCGTCGAAGGCTCGTGCGCAGGCGCCGGTTTTTCGCTGGCGCTGGCCTGCGACCTCGTGGTCGCGGCGCACAACAGCGTGTTCGTGATGGCCTACAGCAACGTGGGCCTGTCGCCCGACGGTGGAGCCACCTGGAGCCTGATGCGTGCCCTGCCCCGCGCCACGGCGCTGCAACTGCTGATGGGCGGCGAGCGCATCAGCGCCGAGCGGCTGCAGCAGCTCGGTGTGATCAACCAGGTGAGCGCCCTGGGTGAATCGCTGAGCGACGCGCTGGCGCTGTGCGAACGGCTCAACACCCGCGCGCCCAACGCGCTGGCCAGCATCAAGGAGCTCGCCAACGAGGCGATGACCGGTTCGCTGCACGCCCAGCTCGGCGCCGAGCGTGACCACTTCGTGCGCAACCTGCACCACGCGAATGCGGGTGAAGGCATCGCGGCCTTCCTCGACAAGCGCCGCGCCAACTACCTCTGAGCGAGGCACCGCCGCCCGGCGACCGCAGGGACGCTTGCGGGACATGGCTCATGCAAACCCTGATGCCCGCGCTGGTCGCAGTGGCGACAATCGGGCACACCCCCAGTCACTCATAAGACAGCCGATGGACGAACCGATTCTGACAATGGAAGAACGCGAGGCGATCAACAGTGGTCGCTGGTTCAGCAGCCTTTCACCTTCCCTGCGTCACGACATACTCCGATGCGCCTACGTCAAGCGATTCAAGGATGGCGACCTCATCGTCGCCCGCGGCGACCCGCCCACCGAATGGACGGCGGTTGCCAAGGGTGCGGTGCGCGTGAGCTCGACCTCGCTCTCGGGCAAGCAGATCACGCTCACCTATGTGGAGCCGGGCGTGTGGTTCGGCGACGTGGCGATGTTCGACGGCGACCAGCGCACGCACGATGCCTACGCGCATGGCGCGACCACCTTGCTTTGCGTGGCCCGCAACGACTTCCAGAAAATTCTCAGCGTGCACGTGGAGCTGTACGAAGCACTGATGCGGCTGCAGGCGCGCCGCATCCGCACGCTGTTCGGCCTGGTGGAAGACCTCAACACCCTGCCCCTGCGCGCACGGCTGGCCAAGCAGTTGCTGCACCTGGTGCGCAGCTACGGTGTGCCCTGCCTGTCGGACGGCAGCGAGATGCGCATCGGCCTGCAGCTGGCGCAGGAAGAGCTGGCGCAATTGCTGGGCGCTTCGCGCCAACGCGTCAACCAGGAACTCAAGTCGATGGAGCGCGAGGGCGCCATCCGGATCGAACAGGGTGGCCTGGTGGTGCGCAATCGCGACATGCTGATGCGCATCGCCGAAGCCGAGTCCTGAACCACCGGGCCCGGCCAACGGCCGAGCCTCTCGTTTCCGCGCAGGGTTGCGCGTGCCCGAACCCCACCGAGACCCGCGCATGAGCGATACCCAGAGCTTCACCGGCACACGTGCCGTGTCCGGACAACACGCTTTTGATGTCGCGGCGCTGCAGCGCTGGCTCACGACCCATCTGAACGGCTTTGCCGGCCCGCTGACGGTGGAGATGTTCAAAGGCGGGCAATCCAACCCGACCTACAAGCTCATCACGCCGCAACGCGCCTACGTGATGCGCGCCAAGCCCGGCCCGGTGGCCAAGCTGCTGCCATCGGCCCACGCGATCGAGCGCGAGTTCCGCGTCATGAGTGCGCTGCATGGCACGGGTGTGCCGGTGGCGCAGATGCACGTGCTGTGCGAAGACGAATCGGTGATCGGCCGCGCCTTCTATGTCATGGAGTGCGTGGACGGCCGCGTGATGTGGGAGCAGTCCCTGCCCGACATGGGCCGCGAGCAGCGCGGTGCCATCTACAACGAGATGAACCGGGTCCTGGCCGCGCTGCACACAGTGGACCCGATGGCCATCGGTCTTGAGGGCTACGGCAAACCCGGCAACTACTTCGAGCGCCAGATCGGCCGCTGGAGCAAACAGTACGTGGCCTCGATCACCCAGCCGATCCCCGAGATGGACAAGCTCATGGAGTGGCTGCCGCAGAACGTGCCGGCCATGGCGCGCGACGAGTCCCTGGTGTCGGTGGTGCACGGTGACTACCGGCTCGACAACCTGATGTTCCACCCGACCGAGCCGCGCGTGCTCGCGGTGCTGGACTGGGAGCTCTCCACCCTGGGCCATCCGCTGGCCGACTTCAGCTACCACTGCATGTCCTGGCACATCCCGCCCGGGGCGTTCCGCGGCATCGGCGGCCTGGACTTGCAGGCCCTGGGCATTCCCACCGAAGACGACTACATCGCACTCTATTGCGAGCGCACGGGCTTTGCCACGCCGCAGCAGCTCAAGGCCGACTGGAACTTCTACCTCGCCTACAACCTGTTCCGCCTGGCCGCCATCCTGCAGGGCATCGCCAAGCGGGTCGAGATGGGCACCGCCTCCAGCGCGCAGGCCGTGTCGTCCGCTGCGGGCGCGCGGCCCCTGGCCGAAATGGCCTGGCGATTTGCGCAGCGCACCTGAGCCGAGCCCGCCTCCATTCATTGCACCGAACAGATCACCCCACCAAGGAACCTCATGAACTTCGATTACACCGACAAGGTCAAGGACATGCGCGAACGCCTGCTGGCGTTCATGGACGAGCACATCTACCCGAACGAGGGGCGCTTCTTTGCCGAGATCGCAGCCAATCGGGCGAACGGCAACGCATGGATTCCCACCACGATCATTGAAGAGCTCAAACCCAAGGCGCGCGCCGCGGGCCTGTGGAACCTGTTCCTGCCGCGCAGCCCGCGCGCGCCCGAGGGTCTGTCCAACCTGGAATACGCACCGCTGTGCGAGATCATGGGCCGCGTGCCGTTTGCCGCCGAGGTGTTCAACTGCTCCGCGCCCGACACCGGCAACATGGAAACGCTGGAGCGTTACGCCAGCGAAGACATCAAGGACGAGTGGCTGGAGCCGCTGCTCAAGGGCGAGTTCCGCTCGGCCTTTCTCATGACCGAGCCCGAGGTGGCTTCGTCGGACGCGACCAACATCCAGTGCCGCATCGAACGCGATGGCGACGACTACGTGATCAACGGCCGCAAGTGGTGGTCGTCGGGCGCGGGCGATCCGCGCTGCGCCGTCTACATCGTGATGGGCAAGACCAACCCCGACGCACCGCGGCATTCGCAGCAGTCCATGATCGTGGTGCCCTCCAACACCCCCGGCATTGAGGTGGTGCGACCGCTGTCGGTGTTCGGCTACGACGACGCACCGCACGGCCACATGGAGGTGGTGCTGAAAAACGTGCGCGTGCCGACGCGCAACCTGCTGCTGGGCGAGGGGCGCGGTTTCGAGATCGCCCAGGGCCGCCTGGGCCCGGGCCGCATCCACCACTGCATGCGCTCCATCGGCGCGGCCGAACGCGCGCTCGAACTCATGTGCAAGCGGCTCAACAGCCGCGTCGCCTTTGGCAAACCGATCTCGGCCCAGTCGGTCTGGCACGAACGCATCGCCGACGCGCGCTGCCGCATCGAGATGGCGCGCCTGCTCACGCTCAAGGCGGCCTACATGATGGACACCGTGGGCAACAAGGTGGCCAAGGCCGAAATTGCGATGATCAAAGTGGTTGCGCCGAACATGGCCTGCGACGTCATCGACATGGCCATCCAGGCGCACGGCGGTGGCGGCGTGAGCGACGATTTCCCGCTCGCCTACAGCTACGCCAGCCAGCGCACCCTGCGCCTGGCCGACGGCCCGGACGAGGTGCACCGCCAGTCGATCGCCAAGCTGGAGCTGGCCAAACACATCCTGATCAAGGCCGGGGTGGACATGCCGGTCACGCGCGGCTGCTGAACCCCGCCTCGCGCCGTCCCAGCACCTGCGGTCCTACGGCAGCTCCATCGCACGGGCGCTCGCGTGCTCGAACAGTTCGAGCGCGTGCAGCACACTGGCGGTGGGGTTCTTGCCCGGCACCTGCATGCGCAGATAGGTCTTGCCGCGCATGAGCATCAGCAGCACCGGCGTCTGCGCATCAACGCCGACATCCGGCCATGCCATCAGCCGGGCCACCATCGCATCATCGACCCAGTGTCTTGCGGTGTCGGGCGCGTCCGCCAGCACCGCGTAGCGCGCCCAGAATGCGGGGTCCGGGCATTCCCAGCCCAGGTCCCGGTACATGGACACCCAGCGCATCTCCTCGGGCAGCGGCTCGGTCACGGTCTGCAGTTCGTCGGTGACCTGCTCGTACAAGCGGTGGGCCTGCTCGGTCAACTGCTGCTTGAGATGGCGGTTCATCAGCACCACCGTGGCCGCCGTGTCCAGCGCCAGTTCGGCCCGCGCCGAGAGCTCGCGCCCACGGATGAACAAGCGCGCAGGCGCACCGCATTCAACCCGCAGCGGCCGGCCGTGCAGCGGGCCGCTGAGGACAAAGCCGCTCTCGGGCATGTGCGTGAAATGCAGCGAACGCGCCTCGGACCAGCTGTGCACGGCATCGGTCGAAAGCCCATCGCTGCCTGCGCGCAGCAGATTCTGAAACCGCTCAAACATCGCCAATGGTTTTCTCGTAAAGTCGTTCGGGCGGCAAGACAACCACCCCATCAAAAGAAAGAGGCACGCGACCCATGATCGACGTCTACTCCTGGCCCACGCCCAATGGGCACAAGGTCCACATCATGCTGGAAGAATGCGGCTTGCGCCTGGGGCGAGACTGGCGCGTCCATCCCGTCAACATCGGCCAGGGCGACCAGTTCAAGCCCGAGTTTCTCAAAATCAGTCCCAACAACAAGATCCCCGCGCTGGTCGACACCGAGGGGCCCGATGGCAAGCCCATCAGCCTGTTCGAATCGGGTGCCATCCTGCTCTACCTGGCCGCCAAAACCGGCAAGTTCCTGCCCAAGTCGGACCGGGCCAAATTCAAAGTGCTGGAGTGGCTGATGTTCCAGATGGGGGGCGTCGGCCCCATGCTCGGCCAGGCGCACCATTTCCGCATCTACGCCCCGGAAAAAATCGACTACGCCATCAACCGCTACACCAACGAGGCCCGGCGCCTGTACGGCGTGATGGACAAGCAACTGGCCGAACACAAGTTCATCGCGGGCAACCAGTATTCCGTGGCCGACATCGCCATCTTCCCGTGGCTGCGGAGCTGGCGGAACCAGGGCATCGACTGGGTCGACCACCCTCGGCTGAAAGACTGGTTCGACCGCATCGCAGCCCGGCCGGCCGTGGTGCGTGGAGTGGCCGTCCTGGCCGATGCACGCCAGCCGCTCACCGACGACAAGGCGCGCGACATGCTGTTCGGACAGACGCAGTACAAAAAACACTGAACAAAAATCCATGGCCCGGCCGGAAGCTGGTCTGCCAGCGGGTACAATTCGCCGCTTAGTCGGAGCGTAGCGCAGCCTGGTAGCGCATCTGCTTTGGGAGCAGAGGGTCGCGAGTTCGAATCCCGCCGCTCCGACCATTCATCGAAGAACAAAAAGGCCCACGACGTGGGCCTTTTTTGTATCGGCAGACCCATCGTCTACCCGTAGCTCAACTGGATAGAGCAGCTGCCTTCTAAGCAGCAGGTCGGGGGTTCGAGTCCCTCCGGGTAGGCCACCTCTGCGCGAGCAGCGTCCATGCGAACGCTCCGCCCCCTCTTCCCCAATTTCGCCATCCCCTTGCTGGAACGCCGCGTCGGCGGACTGGTCGCGTGCGCTCGTGCATGCCATCCCCGGCAACAGACCAAGGGTTTTCACGGAGCATCAGACTTCACATCATGCAATATAGTGCATCAACCGACGCACTGATGGTGCCTCAAATGGGGCGAACTGAATGCAATATAAATCACCAACCGCACGACTCACCAACACGAATCCAGCGAAATTCATGCATCAATAGTTTAGACATCAAGTACGGGTAATTCACTATCCCCAAGACCACACCGCCCGCATACAGTGATCCGACCCTTGAAACAACCCACCAGGAGAACCCCATGACCACTCGCCGTCTTGTCCTCACCCGCAGTGCCGCCGTGATCGGCGCCGCTTCCAGCGGCTTGCTGCTGCCGCAGATCGTCCGGGCGCAGTCCGACAAGGTCCGTGTGGGTTTCATGCTGCCCTACACCGGCACGTTCGCGCAGCTTGGCGTGGCGATCGAAAACGGCTTTCGCATGGCGCTCAACGAACAGGGCGGCAAGCTCGGCGGTCGTGAGGTGGAGTTTTTCAAGGTGGACGACGAGTCCAACCCGGCCAAGGGCATCGAAAACGCCAACCGGCTGGTGCAGCGCGACAAGGTCGACGTGCTGGTGGGCACGGTGCACTCGGGCGTGCAGATGGGCATCCACAAGGTGGCACGCGACAGCGGCGTGCTCAACCTGATCCCCAACGCCGGTGTGCACGTGGCCACCCGCGCCCAGTGCTCACCCAACGTGTTCCGCACCTCGTTCAGCAACTCGCAACCCACGCTGGCGCTGGGCAAGGCCATGGTGGAACGCGGCCACAAGAAGGCGGTCTGGATCACCTGGAACTACGCCGCTGGCGAAGAAGCCTTTGAAGGCTTCGAACAGAGCTACACCGCCGCGGGCGGCACCATCGTCAAGAAGCTTGGCCTGCCCTTCCCGAACGTGGAGTTCCAAGCGCTGCTGACCGAAATCGCCTCCCTCAAGCCCGATGCCGTGGCCTGCTTCTTTGCCGGTGGCGGCGCGGCCAAGTTCCTGCGCGACTTCCATGCGGCCGGCCTCTCCAAGAACATCCAGCTCTACGGCTCGGGCTTCCTGACCGAGGGCGTGCTCGAAGCCGCCGGCCCGGCCGCCGACGGCGTGTTGACCACCATGCACTACAGCGACGCGCTTGACACGCCGCGCAACAAGAAATTCCGCCTCGACTACGCCAAAACCTTCAAGGCCCAGCCCGACGTGTACGCCGTGCAGGGTTACGACACCGGTCTGCTGCTGGTCAAGGGCGCCAACGCGGTCAAAGGCGACCTGTCGAGCAAGAAGGCGCTGTACGCGGCCATGGAAGGCGCGACCATCGACAGCCCGCGTGGCCAGTGGACCATGAGCAAGGCCCACAACCCGATCCAGGACATGTACCTGCGCAAGGTGGAAAACAAGGAGAACAAGGTCATCGGCATCGCGCAGAAGGCCGTGGCCGACCCGGCCACCGGCTGTCGCATGGGCTGAGCCCGGTTCTGAAACCTTGCCCGAGGTCTGCGCCTTTCGAGGTGCAGGCCCTGTCTGCGCCCAATCACCGATCCGATGGACTTCGCCAACTTCCTGATCCAGTTGCTCAACAGCCTGCAATATGGCCTGTTGCTGTTCATGCTGGCCGCTGGCCTCACCCTGATCTTCGGCATCATGGGTGTGGTCAACTTGGCCCATGGCAGCTTCTACATGCTGGGGGCCTACCTCGCCTGGTTTCTGGCTTCGCAGTTCGACAGCCTGGTGCTGGCCATCGTGGTGGGCACGCTGCTCGCCGTGGCGCTGGGCTGGGCGCTGGAATGGCTGCTGTTCCGCCACTTCTACCACCGCGACCACCTCGATCAGGTGCTGCTCACCTTCGGCCTGATCTACATCTTTGAAGAAGTGCGCTCCATCCTCTGGGGCGACGACGTGCACTCGGTCCCGGTGCCCGAACTGGTGAACTGGTCCATCCCGCTCACGGACAACCTGTCTTACCCGGTCTACCGGCTGGTGATCTCGGCGGTGTGCGTGGCGCTGGCGCTGGGCCTGTATTTGCTGATTTCCAAAACCCGCCTCGGCATGAAGATCCGCGCCGGCGCCTTCAACCGCGAAATGACCGAGGCCCTGGGCATCAACATCCGCCTGATCCACGGCGTGGTGTTCGCGCTGGGCGTGGCGCTGGCCGCCATCGCCGGCATGATCGCCTCGCCGATCTCCAGCGTCTACCCCGGCATGGGCAGCTCGGTGCTGATCATGTGCTTCGTGGTGGTCGTCATCGGCGGCATTGGCTCGGTGCGCGGCGCACTGGTGGCCGCGCTCATGGTCGGCCTGGTGGACACCTTCGGCAAGGTGCTGCTGCCGCAGATCGCCGGCATGGCGGTCTACATGCTGATGGCCGGCGTGCTGCTCTACAAACCTGAAGGCCTGTTCAAACAATGAGTTCGCCCAAAGCCCAACTCGAAAAACTGCCACGCAGCGTGCAGGTGCTGCTGGCGCTGGGTGCGGTCGCGCTCGCGGCGTTTCCGCTGGTGCCCTCCGACAGCGCCGACTTCTACCTGCAGATGCTCTCGCAGATGATGATCCTGGCGATTTTCGCCATGAGCCTGGACCTGCTGCAGGGCGTGAGCGGTTTGGTGTCGCTCGGCCACGCCGCCTACTTCGGCCTGGCCGGCTACGCGCTGGCGTTCCTGACCCCGGCCGACACGCCCATCAGCCTGTGGTGGGCGCTGCCGGTGTCGGCGCTCGGCGCCGGGCTGGCGGCCCTGGTGATCGGCTTCTTCGTGGTGCGCACGCACGGCATCTACTTCATCATGGTCACCATGGCCTTCGCGCAGATGGTGTTCTTCCTGTTCTTCGACAACAAGGAGCTCGGGGGATCGGACGGCCTGTACGTCAACTTCCGGCCCGACGCGACCCTGTTCGGCTGGGCCGGCATCGACCTGGAAAACAAGACCACCTTCTATTACTTCACGCTGGCGATGCTGGTGGCTGTCTACGCCTTCCTGCGCCGCCTGCTGTTCTCGCCGTTTGGCCGCGTGCTCGCGGGCATCCGCGTCAACGAGCACCGCATGCGCGCCGTGGGCTACGGCACCTTCGGCTACAAGCTCGCCGCCTTCACGCTGGCCGGCACCCTGGCCGGCGTGGCCGGGTTCCTGTGGGCCGCGCAGACCGGCTTCGTGAACCCCGATCTCATGGGTTTTCACATGAGTGCGCACGCCATCATGATGGTGATCCTGGGCGGCATGGGCAATTTCGCCGGGGCCATCGTGGGCGCCTTCGCGTTCGAATACGTGATGCACTTCTTCAAAGACCTCACCAAACACTGGCAACTGCTCATGGGCGGCTTCATCGTGCTGGTGGTGGTGTTCGCGCCGCGTGGCCTGCTCGGCCTGAGCGAGAAGTTCCAGCGCCGCCGCGGGGTGAACAGCGATGAGTGATCTCCTGCTGAGCGCCCGCAGCCTGACCAAGCGTTTCGGTGGCCTGGCCGCCGTGAACGACGTGTCGGTGGATCTGTTCCGCGACCACATCCATGCCGTGATCGGCCCCAACGGAGCCGGCAAGTCCACTCTGACCAACCTGCTCTCGGGCGACCTGCCACCCACCTCGGGCAGCATCACGCTCAACGGCACGGAAACCGCCGGCCATTCGCCCGAGTCGATCTCCCGCCTGGGTCTGGGCCGCAGCTACCAGAAGACCAACATCTTCCTGCCCTTCACGGTGTGGGACAACGTGCGGCTGGCCGCGCAATCGCGCGAGCGCCACTGGCCCTGGAACCCGCTGCGCTGGATCGGCTCGGCCCAGGCCATGGCCGGGGTCAACCAGCGCTGCGAGCGGGCCATCGAGCTCGCTGGCCTGACGCACCGCAGCCAGACCGTGGCCGGCACCACCAGCCACGGTGAGCAGCGCCAGCTCGAAATCGCCATGACCCTGGCCACCGAGCCCACCGTGCTGCTGCTCGACGAGCCCCTGGCCGGCATGGGCCAGGCCGAGGCCGAAAGCATGATCGCCCTGCTGCAGAAGCTGAAGAAGGACCACGCCATGATGCTGGTGGAGCACGACATGGACGCCGTGTTCTCGCTGGCCGACCAGCTCACCGTGATGGTCAATGGCCAGGTGATCGCCAGCGGCACGCCGGCCGAGGTGCGCAGCGACCCTCTGGTGCAAGCGGCGTATCTCGGGGAGGACCACGCATGAAAGCCACGCCGCTGATCCAGGCCTCTGGCCTGCACACCCACTACGGCGCCAGCCACATCCTGCGCGGCGTGGACTTCACCGTCGGCCAGGGCCAGACCATCGGCCTGATGGGCCGCAACGGCATGGGCAAGACGACACTGCTCAAGTCGCTCATGGGCATCGTCAAGCCTAGCGGTGGCGGCGTGCTCATCAAGGGCCGGCCCATGACGGGCGCCTCCACCTTCGAGATCGCGCGCGAAGGCATCGCCTACGTGCCTGAAGGCCGCGGCATCTTCGGCAACCTCAGCGTGAAGGAAAACCTGGTCATGTCGGCCCGCGCCGGCTGCAAGGGCCAGCGCGACTGGACCTACGAGCGCGTGCTGGAAACCTTCCCCCGCCTCGCCGAGCGCCTGAACCACGGCGGCCAGCAGCTCAGCGGCGGCGAGCAGCAGATGCTGACCATCGGCCGCGCGCTCATGACCAACCCGGACGTGCTGATCCTCGACGAAGCCACCGAAGGCCTGGCGCCGCTGATCGCGCGCGAGATCTGGCGCATCTGCGGCCTGATCCGCGAAAGCGGCATCAGCAGCGTGATCGTGGACAAGAACTGGAAACACGTGACCCAGATCACCGACCGCAACGTCATCCTCGTCAAGGGTGAGGTGGCGTTCGAAGGCAGTTCAGATGAACTGCTGTCGAAGCCGGAACTGCTGGAGCAGTACCTCGGGGTTTGAGCTGGCCCTCCCCCGCGCCGCAGGGGGCGCCGTTTTCACAACAACGGCCTGAGCTCTCTTGCCGCGTCCAGCAGCAGCGGCAACAGGTCCTGGCGCATCACATCGGGAGCGAGCCGGTCGGGCGAGGCCACCACGTTGAGCGCTGCCACCGTTTTTCCCTGCATGTTGCGCAGCGGCACGGCCAGCGCGTGCACGCCGAGTTCGTGTTCCTCGCTGGCCACGGCGTAATCGTCGGCCTTCACCCGTGCCACGGCCGCGCGAAACGCCTTGTGGTCGATGGTGGTCTTCGGCGTCAGCCGCGCCAGTTCGCGGCCCTTGAGCCAGGCGTTGAATTCGGCGCGCGGCAAAGCCGCCAGCAGCACGCGGCCGGTGGACGTCGCGTGCACCGGCAGGCGCGCCCCCAGGTGCAGGCCGTAGGCCATGAGGCGCTGACCGCCAATGGACACGCTGCGCGCCACGATCACCACCTCGTCGCCGTCGAGCACCACGGCGGAAAACGACTCGCGCGTCTGCGCCGCCAGCCGGTTCAGCGTGGGCTGCAGCAAGCGCGGCAAACGGGCCGAAGACAAATAGCTGCCCGAGAAACGCAGCACCTTGGCCGAGAGCCAGTAGTGCGTGCCATCGGTGTCCAGATAGCCCAGGTAGGCCAGCGTGAGCAGATGGCGCCGCGCGGCCGCGCGGGTCAGGCCGGCGCGCTCGGCGGCCTGCGTGGCGTTGAGCCGCTGGCGCTCGGTGTCGAAACTCTCCAGCACGGCCATGCCCTTGGCCATGCCTTCGATGAAGTCGGCCTTGGCAATCAGTTTCGGTTCACTGTTCATGCTGCGCGATGATCGCACATAACCGCTGATGATCGCGCAGGCAGCGACTTCATCTATTGAAAACCCGATGGCTTCTACCTATTCTGCAGATTCCTTCAACCACATTCTTTGCCCACCCGCCACGCCTGAGGCAGCCAATGCCAGGGAACCGCCGAACCGGCTTTGCCGGGCGGCAGGTTCCGCCCCCTTGAGGGGGTGACGCCGAAGGCGGCGCGGGGGTGAACCTACTCACATGCGTACCCAGGTTGCCATCATCGGTGCAGGCCCTTCCGGCCTGCTGCTCGGCCAGTTGCTGCACAAGGCCGGCATCGACGCCATCATTCTGGAGCGCCAGACGCCCGACTACGTGCTCGGCCGCATCCGCGCCGGCGTGCTGGAACAGGTGGCCGCCGACCTGATGGACGAAGCGGGCGTGGGCCAGCGCATGCATGCCGAAGGCCTGGTGCACAGCGGGTTCGACATGCTGTTCAACGGCGTGCGCCACCGCATCGACCTGGAAAAACTCACCGGCGGCAAGAAGGTCATG
>Ga0209343_10001490_pt1 | contig 31541 bp, 25 predicted proteins | sample RifCSPlowO2_02_FD_184026 | JGI IMG/M metagenome (GOLD analysis project Ga0209343, IMG submission 184026) | Groundwater microbial communities from Rifle, Colorado - Rifle CSP2_plank lowO2_0.2 (SPAdes) (version 2) | ecosystem: Environmental > Aquatic > Deep subsurface > Groundwater | place... | reverse complement strand
TTGAGCTAATTTTAGTAATGGATTCCAAAGAGGATTATAATTATTAATTATTATTCTTGTATCAGGAGTTGACATTTTTGATACGTTTTGCAAAAGTAGTTGAATGTTTTCAACAGAACATAAAGTACCTGAAATAATTATATAATCAAATTTCTCATTAATCAGAAAATTTTCAACATCAGAACAAATGAAATTAATATTGGGAAAATTTCTTTTAGCAATTTTTATCATTTCTTCGCTAATATCAACACCAATTCCACGAGAAGGTCTTAAATTTCCAAGTAAATTACCAGTGCCACAACCCATCTCTAAAATAGTACTATCTTCCTGCACATAGAATCTATAATATTTTAGAATGTGTTTATGGTAATATTTATTTCTCCCATACCATTTAGATCTATTAGGTGCAATATTATTATAATGCTGTTTCAGGTCTTCCTTAAGATTTTTGTCCATCTGAAGTGTTCAACTCGTGTTCAGTCATCAATTTTACTAATTCTTTGAATTTGACTTTTGGTTCCCATCCTAATACATTCTTTGCTTTTGATGCATCACCTACAAGTAGATCTACCTCGGTAGGCCTAAAATATCTTTCAGCTAGTCTAATGATAACTTGATTATTTTTGGAGTTGATCCCTACTTCATTTAAACCTTTGCCTTGCCATTCCAATGGGATGTCTAAGCATTTTGCACATTCTTCAACAAATTCCTTGACCGTATGTGTTTCCCCAGTAGCAATAACATAATCATCAGGACTTTTCATTTGCAACATCTTCCACATGGCTTCTACATATTCTTTAGCATAACCCCAGTCTCTCTTTGCATCAAGGTTCCCAAGCATCAATTCTTTTTGTTTTCCAAGTTTTATCCCAATAAGACCCCTAACTACTTTTCTTGTAACAAAAGTACCACCTCGACGCGGACTTTCATGATTAAATAAAATCCCATTGCACGCAAATATATTATAAGCTTCTCTGTAATTTTTTGTTGTAAGATGTGCAAATACCTTTGCGCATGCATATGGACTCCTCGGATTAAATGGAGTATCCTCATTCTGAGGCACTTCGAGAACTTTTCCATACATCTCTGAACTTGAACCCTGGTAAAATTTTATATCCCTTCCAGATTTCCTTATGGTTTCAAGAATTCTCAATGTACCCATTGCAATTGTCTCAGTTGTATATTCAGGTATATCAAAGCTAACCCGTACATGAGATTGTGCCCCTAGATTATATATTTCATCAGGATTAAAATTATAAATAATATGTGCTATACTACTCCCATCACTTAAATCTCCATATATAGTATCAAAATTTTTTGTTTCGTAAATATGATTAATTCTTTCAGTATTAAATGAACTCGATCTCCTTTGAATCCCCAAAACTTCATAATCTTTTTTTAAAAGGAATTCTGCTAGATATGAACCATCTTGTCCAGTTATTCCAGTTATAAGTGCTTTTTTCCCCATAAGACCATCAAATGCCAAAAAGTCTTATAAAACTTTCTAGAGGAGTTTTATCTGTAGACTTTAATATTCTTAGATTTAATATTCTAATTAAATTAAATAATCTTAGAGATATAATCAATCGAAGTTTTTGTATCAGGTCTATTCTTATAATCTCCATCTTTATCTACTTCAAGAACAAATGGTATTCTCCTCTTGTGAATTTCTTTGATTATTTCTACTAGATTTGGAATGTCTCCTCTACCCAATGCAATGCCCTCTTGGAAAATTGTTTTTAATTTTTTTGAAAATAAACCTAAACCATCATTCAAATGGACTAAATCACTAGACTCTAAGCATTTCACATCATCAATTAAGGAGAGTTTTTTTAGTATTTTAATATCCTCAACATGTATTATATTGCTTGCTTCTATACTTCTTGCAGCCATATATATAGTCCTATTATGGCACAAATCTAAACAAATTCCTAAGCCAATTTTCCTAAGCTCAGCAAAACCCCAATAACTTGTAAGATAAAATGGATTCCTTAATTGATTTAATCTCACACCTCGATAAAATCTAGGATCATCAAAACCTATATCCCCAAATTCAGGCACAGGTGTTGTTTCTATTTTAACTTCAACATTTTTATGTGAAGCATAATTAGATATTTCACTTAGAGATGGAACAATCTTTCTCAAAAATATGTCTATCCATTGATCTCTGGATCTTTCATAAAATTCATCTACAGTTGACAATGTATTTAAATGAAAAGTAAGTATCCTCCTACTTCCAATAGGCAATATTTCGACAAAATCAATACCTTTTTTAACATACTTTATTGAATTAGCTGGTTCGTGTAAAAAATCTATATCTTCAAAAGGCATATTAGAAAGCATTGTAACAATAGGGATATTCCCATATACAGAAACAAATTTTTCTAAATTTCCATAATATTTCTTAGAAAGTTGGTCAAGGCCTTTAATGCCATCAATTAAATATAACATAAATCCTACGCTATAACCCATTTTACTTACATTTTCCTTATAGCCCATAATAGATTGAAGTTCATCAAGATATTTTGGCACTACTGGTATAAACATAGTATTTTTCATAAGTCATTAAAATAAATAGGATTATATAAACAATTCCAAAAATATATTTAGTACACTCTAAAATCATATAAAATTATATAGTTGTTATAATAAATAGTAAAAAAAGTTAATTTTATATAGTACTTATTGATATTTAATAAGTAAATTCTAAGGATTAGGCATGAAAATCAAAAAAGAGATCAAAAAGATAATATTTGTAAATCCTTTCCCTTACTATGCGGCAGGGATAAATGAAGCTACTATCTATGCTCCTTTAGGCCTCGCATACATTGCTGCTTATCTAAGGGAATATCTAAAAGTAGAATGCCTTATCATTGATGCGAATGTTCTTGAACTAACAAATGATAAAGTAATAGAAGAAATAGATAGGCAGAAACCTGATATGGTATTTATTTCAGCAAATATTGTTACAGCTCGCTCAGGTTCTGAAATTTCTAAAATTATTAAAGAAAAATACAATGGCTCCATTTTAGTAGCCTTTGGAGGGCCATATCCTACTGCACTTCCAGAAAAGTTAATTAATGAGTCATCAGCTGATTTTGTAATTAAAGCAGAAGGTGAAAAATCTTCATTTGATTTAATCAATGCACTTAACAAAGGCCAAGACATATCAAATATAGGTGGTTTATGTTACCGAGATCAGAGCACTAATAAAATTATAATAAATAAGCCAGCAGAGTTAATTCAAGATCTTGATTCATTGCCATTCCCAGCATATGATCTATTACCAAACTTTAAACTTTATAAAGGGAGATCAAGGGGCACTCCAGTAGCACCAGTAATGACATCAAGAGGTTGTCCTTATGGATGTACATTCTGTAATAGGAATATATTTGGAAGGACATTTAGGGCAAGATCACCAGAAAACGTTGTCAATGAAATTGAATTTTTAATCAAAAATTTTGGAGTTCGCCAAATTGATATCCTTGATGACAATTTTACTATGGACATTGATAGGGCAGATAAAATTTGTGACTTAATAATTCAAAGAGGACTAAAAGTTTATATTAACTGTGCTAATGGAATACGTGCGGATCGACTAACAGAGGAACTTGTAATAAAAATGAAGAAAGCAGGAGTCTTTAAAGTAGGCATGGGTATTGAATCTGCTGATGACCAAATTAGAAAAAATATTCAGAAATCTTTAGATATAAATAGGGTAATGGAATCTACTAAATGGTTCAAAAAACATGGTGTAATTGTTTATGGATTTTTTATGCTTGGGTTACCTGGAGAAACTGAAGAAACATTGCGTAAAACAATAGATTTCGCAAAAGAACTAGACCCCCATATTGCTAATTTTTCCTTAACAACTCCTTTTCCAGGTTCTGAATTATGGGAGCAAATAGAGAAGGAAGGTAAATTTACCAAGGACCTAACAAATGGATCTGATTCAGGATATTATGAAAATAAGTTTTCCTTTGAACTGGGAAATATAAATGGAGACTTAGTCCTTGAATATCAACAGAAAGCGTATAAGGAATTTTACATGAGACCTAGAAAGATATTACAATTAATTGCCAGTGCAAGATCATATTATGAATTAAAATGGATAGTGGATGCAGCTATACCTCTTCTTAAAGTTGTTAAATAAATTTATTTTATTATTGAAAAAAGACATGCATTTTGTATTTGCTTCTTTAGTTTAAATTCAGAACATGATTTTAAAAAACCGCAGTCATCAAAATATACAATAACCTCTTTCCCTTTGAGATTCTTTAAGGAATTATAAAATAAGGTGCAATCTTTATTTCTCAAACTATTCCTATTTAGATTCAATTTATCTAAATAACTTTGAGTAAGATACTCTGGAGACCATCCCTGAGGTGTGCTTGCATTTAAATATATAGCAGCATAAGCTACTAATGGCCCTTCAGAAATAGGACCATTATACAAAACAAATTTTCCATCAATATAATTAAACAATTCTAAAGTATTTTTTACCCCAATACTGTATGGTGAAAAGTTTTCAATATTTACAATACTAATAACCACAAAAAGTATTGGGATTATAAATGACAATATAAAAATTATCCTTTTTAATCTTGCACTAAAGCTGTTTAAGTCCAAATTCATAATCATATAAATACTAATAAAAATAAATAACAAATTATACATATCAGGAGTTGCCCTATTGAAGATTGGAATAAATAATAATAATCTGGTGAAATAGAGTATACTCATTATTATTATAGGTAAAAAAAACCTAAATTCACCATTTATTTTCTTATTCTTAAAATATAACCAAATAGTAACCCAAAAAAGTATTGGAACAACAAATCCCAGAATAACATCATTCAAATCGATAGGATTTCTCGAGGCATATCTTTGTAAAGGTACAAAAGAACTTATTCTTTGATCTCCTACCTCTGTGATAAAATCAAACCAAAAAAATGAAGTAATTGTAGCAGTTAGTATAATTGGGATAATTAGGATAGCTCTTTCCTTATTGTTTTTAATTATAAATAAAGAAAAAATAACTAATGAAGCTACAATGAAGAATAATATATGTGATAAAAATAATAATGAATAAATTATTGTTAACAACACAACAAATTTAAGGTCTAATTTTTTATTTCTGTAATACATAACTAATATAAAAACTAAAACAAACCAGATCCAAGCAAGTAGTTCTGGTAGCCTACCAGTCCTAAATAAGTAGCTCAAAGATAAGGGATTGGCAAAAAATAAAAGAAAAAAGGCTACGCTTTTTATCTTTGACAATCCAATTTTCTTACCAAGAAAATAAAAGAAAGCAAACCCAAGAGTATAAATTAGAACAACTGATAGAAAAGTAGCAATTTTTACATCCTTAAAAAAGTATAACAATGGAAGCGTAAAAAACGCCCATCCTGGATGATAAAACTGAAATAAAACAAAACCATTATACCAATTTGGCACAAAATTATGAAAACCATATGCTTTTAAGAAATGTAAACTGCTCATGTGACTAGCAAAATCAATAGCCACGTTATCCAAAGGAAAATATCTAATTATTGCGGAAAAATTAGCAAGTCTAATAATTAGATAAACGCCTAGAATTAATATACTAAAAATTAACCATCTATCCGGAATCCTTTTAATTTTATCAAAATCCATTTTAAAAACAAAATAGAATGTTAAGGTAAACTATATAAAAATTATTATTGAATAGTTTTAAAAATTAGATATGTTGATTTCTTTGACAAAAATTCTCGCCCTTTTTTATTTAAAACACCATTACTGTATATAATAACCGGCAATCCCAAATTTAAGCCATCAGATAAAGCAACACTTAAATCTTTATCATTAATTATTTTTTTATTTTTAAATTTAGCCAGATATTTTAGAATACCAATATCGCTAGAAATTTCCACTTCATAATTAATCTCGCTATTTTTTCTTACAACATGAGATCCGAGCACCTTAATTTTATTTTTGTCAAAATAACCATTCATCAATTTATTTATGTCTAAATTCTCTTTGACTTCAATTTTTTCTTCAGTTTTTATTTCTGAATCAAAATTTTTAATATCCTCAGTAATTTCCTTTGGTTTTTCTTCTTTTATATCAAGTTTTTCTTCATTTGAATTTACAATTTGTTCTTCTCGCTGCCCTTCAAGTAATCCATCTTTGATAATCTGAAAAGATTCTTCCTCACTAATAAGATACCAACGCCAAAAGATATGATTATTCCCATCCTGATTATACTCTATTTTTTTTGCAAAATCCTTTAGGTCCCTAATAGCAACTCTTTGCCAGGGTTCTAAATTGATATCCATTAATACTAAATTCTCCCTTAGCAAATTATAAGCTTCTTTTTCCTTATTATTTAGGTTAATACTTAGTGACTGCATTTTCTCTTCCTGTCCTTTAACATAATAATATGGGCTTCCTCCCTTTTTAACATGAGTAACATTAAGAGATTTCCTAGAAACTAACTCGCTTAAAATTGCTCCGGCAAAGATTAGATTTGTATTCAACTCCTTTGAAATTTGAATAGGTAGTATTGGTCCAAATCTTTCAACAAAACTTATTACTTTAGTTCTGAAATCTTCCATAACTATAAATCTAATTGTTTATCTATATTAAATTTTTGTAAGTACATACATAGTTTAATTGTAACTTAATTTTAAAATATAATATATTTGTTATGGCCGCATCCACGAACAAATGTAGTACGTGACATCGTTTTCATCATCAACGATTCCCAGCATTAGTTTCTTTCTCGTGCTGTGGGCCACTCTATTTTTAGCTGCAAATTCGTACCAAGTTAATGTTTCACTTTCGTGAACTGGGTAAACAATCCATTTTGCATGATCTTCTCCTGGTTTAACACCCCTATCGTAAACCCTAAAATCAGCGCCAAATTTAAGAGCAGTTTTAACAATATACCCTCTTGTTCTTAAATCTCGATACACACAATACCTTTTCCAAAAATTAGGTTCATATTTTACAGATAATTTAACAAAGGCCTCAAAATCTAATTCTTTATTTTTCTCGCTTTTAATAATTAATTTATTTCTTTCAAGCAGGTATAGTGATTCTACTAATGAATATTGGATTTTACCGTCCTTAATTTCACCAAATCTGCTCTGGTCATATAACAATTTTGCTCCCTCAGCTTCCTTAGATATGACCCTCTGTCCCGAAATAACTGCAATAAATTTATCATTTATTTGTTTTTCAGGCTCAGGTTCTATATTCTCTTCTTTAGTCTCCTTAACTTTTTTCTTAGACATTTTACAATAAGCCAAGCAAATTCTTATATATAACTTTCTATTTTATTAAACAATAGATATCGATATAATTATAAATAACACCTAAAATAAAACCCTATGCCAGAGATTATATTCCTAGGAACTTCATGTATGCTCCCTACTAAGAATAGAAATGCCTTTTCTATTCTTCTTAGGTATAATCAGGAGAATATTTTAATTGATTGTGGAGAAGGTACACAGAGACAACTGAGACAATTAGATATATCTCCCACAAAAATAACTAGGGTATTTCTAAGTCATTTGCATGGAGACCATATTCTAGGTCTACCTGGATTAATCCAGACCTTTGTAGCATCAGCTCCAGAAAAAGAACTTATTATTTATGGGCCAAGAAAAACAAAATTATTAATGGATTACCTATTAAATCTCTTTGTAAGCGATAAGAATAGAGTCAGAATAAAAATTAAAGAAATAGAATCTGGGAAAATATTTGAAAACAACGAATTTGAAATTAATTGTGCCAAGCTTGAACATTCTATAACATGTATAGGATATAGCTTAATTCAAAAAGATGTCAGAAAAATTAACATAGATTATTTAAAAAAATTTGGTCTTAAAGAAAATCCATTATTAGGCGATCTCCAAAAAGGAAAATCCATTACATTTAAAGACCATAAAATAACTCCAAAACAAGCAACATACCTAAAGGAAGGGAAGAAAATTACTTTTATCTTGGATACAAAATATTGTAAATCTGCAATCAACCTAGCACAAAACTCTGATATTTTAATTTGTGAAAGTACATTCACTAAAGCCTATAAAGATAAAGCTCATGAATTTAAACATTTAATTGCAGAGGACGCGGCTAAGATAGCCAAGCTATCCAAATCAAAAGAATTAATTCTTACTCACTTCAGTCAAAGATATAAGACATCTGAAGAATTCTATAAGGAAGCCAAAAAAATATTTAAAAACGTTAAATGTGTAAATGATTTAGATAGTATTACTTTCTAATCCTTCTTTTCTCTTTTCTTGAAGTGGACAACCCAAATGATATTTGCTACTAGAAGAATAATAATTATTATCAAAAGCAGAGTATTATTATTCAAAGCTGATTTTACAGATATAGCCTGGGCTGTTGCTCCTACAAAACCTACCTTTATAGAGTTTAATCCAACTACAATTCTTAACTGCTTCTGATTGATTTTATCCAAATAATATACCTTTAAAGTAGAATCATATGTTCCTTCTTTTACATCAGAAGTGTCCCAATAAGTCTCTAATTCTTCTGTTACTCCGGATGGTATATCCTCACCAGCACTTTTACTCGATATAATTAAACCACCAGTCTGATCAAAGAAGTCCATAGTTGCATAAACCCCTTTAATCTCTTCACTGTATTTATTTTCAACCAGTATGTGAAATTTAGCAATTTCCCCAAGTTTAAATTCTTTAACATAAACATCTAAAACATCAATTAATACATTTCCATAATTAAAAACTAGTTCGGCATTTGCTATACTTGTATCATAAGTAACTTCAAGCTTTGCAAGATACCGCCCTGGTTTAATATTAGATGTATCCCAAATAGACTGAAGTTGATAGGATTCTCCTGATTCCAAGCCAACAGATTCTGTCTTTATCTTCCCAACTGACTCATTATTTATACCAATTATATCAATAGTACCCTCAACTGTAGTAATCGGTTGAGTACCTAAGTTCTGAATTGGAATAATAAATGTTATTGGACCCGTGTCAGCAGTCTCTGCGATCCTAATGCTTGCTTCTAAATACCTTCCTGGAGTAGGCACCACAATTTGAAGTTGCGTAATTACTGCCACAGTAGCCATAATTGTAATTATCCCATCACTAGCCGTATTCGGAACTTCTACAGCCATAATGTTTAAATTATGTGCCCCAGGCTTTTTAATTTCATTGGGTAACTTAATTTTATATTTAAGTAATTTAAAATCATCAGTAGACTTAAATTCAATTACATTAGATGGCAAGGTTATTATGTTATCAAATTCACCTTCAATACGGAAAGCCACCTTAATATCTTTATGTTCATTGTTATACACCTTAAATTCAACTTCTTTTTCAAGATTTGGCTCAAAATTAATTGTTGTTCTACCTGGACTTATACCTAGTGATTGAACAAATTGAATTGATATTAGAAATACAAATATCCAAATTATAATTGATTTATTCATCTTGTTTGATTTTGTAAAGTGTTTTATTATTTGAAAGCGGCATCTCTTCATTAATTTCCAGCACAGTTTTTCCAGTTATTACATTTCCTTCTATTATATCGATATCAACTCTTGAATTACCAACATTCCTCAGAGTTTCATTTACTTCAGCAGCAATTAATGACTCAATTTTAAACATAGAAATACCACTTGATATTTCTCTTCCTTTATTTATAGCAACAACCTTCCAGTAATACTCCCCAAAGTACAAAGATCTGTTAATGACAAATTTATTTTCAGTAACAGGTTCCTCAATGATTAAACTTGAAAATTCTTTATCCTTGCTCAGATAGAAAATAAAATCATTATATCTGGAAATCCAAATAAACTCTGGTTGCCTTTCATAAAGTATATTACTATTACCAGGTTTTAAAAGAATAACTTGATTAATAAGGGAAATTAATGATATTGACAAAATTACTAAAATTATTAATAGTAGAATTTTTACTTCATGAATAATTAAATTAAGAGTACTATTTATTTTTTCGTCTTTTTTTCTATTTTTCCTAATTTTTTGAATTTTGTTCATTCTCCAATTATAGCTGTAAACGAAATGTTTGCACTTTTTATACCAGGGATTTCTTGTGAGGGTACAGTTAAATTAAAATCAACTTCAGCTAAGTCAGTTGCATTTGTATGATTTAACAATGAAATAAAAGTAGTATTTACTATAGGTACATTAGAATATGTTGTTTGCGACCCAGCAAAGTTAAATGAATATGGCTCAGTTCTATTATCTACTTTGTACATGAAATAAGATGTTGGACTCGGTACAGAGTTCCACAGATTTAGTCCTATTAAGGACAAATTAATATTTAACATTGTATTCCCATCATTCTCAATCTTTATTGGATTGGGATTATCATCATGGGTTGCATCACTATCTCCTGGATTTAAAGTACCAAATAGTGTTTTATTATTAATCAGTGTAACTGATACTAAAGATTCTAATGTGAAGGACCTAGTTTCAGTAGAATTTCCAGTATGATTTACATTATCAAAGGTAATAATTTTCCAATAATATATTGTATTTCCTCCACCTATCAAAGGTAATGGATTACTAGGAGTAAAATTAGTACCTCTAGTACTGAAATTTACTTCTGCACTTAGAAAATCAATATCTTCATCAATTACAATTGAAAAATTAACTATATCCTTGTCTGGATCAGAAGTATTTCCAAAATAATCTACGGTATTAACTATTGATAAATTAGTCCAATTAAAAAATGGTCTCCTTTCGTGAATAGTAGATCCATTATTTGGCCATAATAATGTCACATTTAATGGAAGTGCATTATATATACTTACATTAGTACTAAGGTTACTCCCATAATTGAATCCATCAAAAGGATGCACTGTACAATTCCAATCATCATATCTAGTTGTATTTAAGTTGTTAAGAACACTATTAGTTGATTTTGTATTTTGGATACTCATATTGAATGCAAACATTAATGTATTATTTCTTCTCCAAGTGACATTTGCACTCAGTGCATTAAAAGTATCAGTATCATTGACTACAAAACTACAATTTAAATCATAAACTGTTGTTGGAAGCGTAGGTAAAATTGATGGTGCTATAGAAAAGAAGGGTAATGCACTTGTATTAAATACAAATGTAAAGTTGGCATCACCCCAATCATAATTACTGTCATTATCATAAGCTAAGCAATTCCAATAAAATCTCCCAGTTAAATTAACCAAGTTAGTAAAATTAAAATTTTCTGATTTGCTAGTTAAATTTAAAGATCTATTATAATGTTCAAAAATTTCAGTATCACTTAAACTTCTGTTTAGTATAACAACCTCATCAATTGACCCTGGCCAAGCATTCTTAGTATCATTATATTTTCCTATTCTCACAGGTTCAAATCCGCTTGCATTTAGATTACCACTCCCAGATAAATTGGTAGCACTTAAAAAACCATCATAATAAATCTTCAACGCTGTGCCATTAAAAGTCATAGCATAATGATGCCAAGTTGTAGATAAAGGTGAAACTTGCATCAGGATTTGAACTGGATCACTGCCTCTTCTAATAATTGCTTTCATTCTACCTACTGAATCCCAAGCAAGACCGTAAGAATAGAATGGATATGTGAAATTATTTGCTGCTTTAGATACTAAGTCATAGTCATTTGAGGGCTCACCAAAACTTATTGCCCATGCCATCAAAGTCATTTCATTAGTACTTATATTCAATGTATCAGAGTAGCTAATATTAACTAATCCATGAATTTCCGGATCACCTCCTATGAAAGAGATCCAAGAATCTCTGAAGTATCCCGAAATGAAACCTGTATTACCATATATAGTACCATTATTATTATTTCTACTAAAATCATAAGCATATGTAATATTTTCCCCGAAATTGGCGTCATTATTGAAATGGTATATTAGAACATAATTATTTTCAACAGGATCTATTTCACCATAATCCCTTGTAATATTTGCTATAAATGTTCCATTGAAATTATGGTATAATGTTACATTTTCTATTGCAAGCTCATCAGTAATATTACATTGCAATGTAAAGTTATTCCCAATTAAATCTGAATTATTTGCAGGCATAGATAATGTTACATTTGGAGGATCTTCTATTCTAAAAGTTTGTAATGAAGTAACATTCCAATTATTAGAACTATCGTTTGCATATATTCTCCAAGATACAATAGTTCTAGGATTTGATTTGATAAATGTAATATTTGTTGATTTTTGCAAAGTTCCAGAATTAGGGAATAAAGTAAATGAACTATTTACATAATTCACTGATTGATTAATTTCTATTATGAATCCGCTTAATCCAAAATCATCACTCCATGTAACAGAGAAATTAATTGATTGATTACTAAATACATGAGTTTGATTTATTACAGGGCTACTCCAATTTGGGGGATTATTTGATTGAAATTGATCCCAAGCAAAATCAGCCCAGTATTCAGTATCAGCAGTACCTAGTCCCGAACCAAGAAGAGTACCAGCACTAAAGGTATTATTAGTACCATTATAATACTTAGTAAATATACTTTGACCTGTATCCAAAGCAACAAGCATTATATCTTCACTAGAAAGTGTATCTGCTTTAAGAATAAAGGCTTCCAGACGACCAGACCAACTTTCTCCTAGCATTTGATTACTCCAAGAACCATTATTTACATTATACAATCGATACCATAAGTCTAATTCTCCAGCACCAGAAGCAGCAGATTGATTATCATAAACAATTATAGCTTCTGTACCTGACTTTTCCCAAGCTATATCAAAATCTCTTTGTTGACCAACATCAGAAAAATTTGTAATATTGGTACTAATAATCTGCGTGAAAGCAGGGGAATAATTATGAATTAGGTGACTTTGAATAGGGATTGGTTGTGAGAATGATACTCTACTAATGCCAGTTAAAAAACTATTATTATAAGTTTCATTATTTGGATGTGCTTTAATTATTACATCTCCAACTGTATAACCATAATTTGGAGACACATAACCTTGACCAAAAGTTAAATTTCCATTTGTAGAATTCCATGTTTTAGCTACATAAGTTTGTGGTGATGTTCCATTCACATATACTAGTATACCTTGACTAGTATCATTATTTGACCATTCTAAATCTATACCTTCCCACCTAACATCGTCCAAAGTTGCTGTATGTTCGTATAAAAAACCCCAAGAATTAATTGTATAGATATTAGTATTATTAAAGAATAATGTATTAACATCTGAATTACTATCTAAAATAGATACCATAACCTCATTACCATCGGGTCTGCATTTAACATCAATCCATTCTGGATTTCCTCCAATCTCTGGGTAAGCCATAATTCTACCTGTCCATACAGTTCCATTCCAAACTCTAAAATAGAGTGTTCCATTTAGAGTAACATCTTTTCCATAAACAGCCATAAAATCTCCATTATTAAGATAACAACCATCAAAGTACCTTCTAAAAATATTAGATACATCTGTAACAGAAGTAAATTGAGTTATATTCGACCAAGCAGCACCATTCCAAACATGTGCATAAATTTTGGTTGTAGTTGCATCAAGAGATTTCATTAGCATTATGGTTTCATTTCTAGTTTTAGATGAATAGAGATTTATTATTCTTGGAACATATCCAGTATCTATTGCAGGACAAGCTAAAGGTTTGCTCCAAGTTTGATTTTTGTACCAGATTCTAGTGGCACATGTTGCATTATTATTAGAATAAACTAGTAGCCCAGAGTTAGGGATATAATTCAAATTTGAAGTTTTTGTAAATGATTGTGTTTGACTTACATTCCAATAATTGAAACTATCATTGGCATAATATCTCCATCTTATTTGTGTCCCAACAGAAGCATTAATAAAAGTTATATTAGTTGAGTTTTGTAATTTTGATGAACCTCCAGTTGGAAATAAAGTAAATGAACTGTTTACAAATCCATTTCCTTGATCTATTTCAAAAATAAATCCACTTAACCCATTATCATCACTCCATATAGCAGAGAAATTTACCCATATAGCATCCTTAAATGAACTTTGATTGACAAATGGAGTACTCCAATTAGGTTCAGTATTGTTCAACTTAATGCCAGTTAATCTAAACACAGTATCACTTAGATTATTATCAGCAGTTGTAGTCCATGTACTTCCATTATTAGAACTTGTCATAACAAATCCTTCAACACCATCCCATGTTGTGTTTCCAGGGAATAGATATCCCGTGCTCTCAGAAAGTTTTTCCCATTTATAATCTGAAGTTGAATCACAGGCATTACAGAACAACATTAAGTTATAGGTAACATTTGGCAAGATAGTAATATTGTTGGATAAATTAGCTTCAACCCATCTCAATGCACCATTGACAAATTCCGATGCTGTTATGTTTACCTTAGCTCCGGTCAAACTTTCTCCAGTATCCATCCTTCTAAGAACATAGCTTATATTATCAGGGGGAGTAGAGGTACCTCCAGTTAAAACAAAACCTACATGAGAGATATTAATAATGAAAGGAATTCTAAAAACTTGACCAACCACATTCAATCCATAAATGGTTTGATTCAAAGTAGTATCATAAGACCAACCAAAAGAAAGATTATTACCATTCATATTAATATCAGTCTTATTGCCCCTTAACACAAACAGGTTTGTACCGTCAGAATCTGTTATCCATTTGGAACCAGGACAACAAGTGGCAACCAGCATATCTGGATGACTTCCATAATCTAGAGGATATTTCAATATTTTTGGATTAATCCATCTTGGAGTTTTTGTAACACCAGCTCCTAAAAAAGAACCATCAAGAACTACATGGTATGCCAGATTTTTTGTAATATTAGCTGCACGATTCAAAGTAAATGAATAACATCCAGCTAGCACATCTGTACTAGAATTAGTTATATCCTGTATCCAAGTTCCATTTGGCCTAGATGAAGCCCCATCATACTGCAATCCATATACCAATTGACCAGTACCAGAAACTGAATCTAAACAAAAACTTAAATGAGTTACACTCATGTTATTAGTTGCATTAAACCTGAAAGCAACTTTTGACGTTTGCCCATTTCCGATTGTAAAACTATCCCTACCCTCCACAGAAAATTGATTTCCAACACATCCTGTGGAGGTATTATATATATCAACAAGTGAAGTACATGTTCCGGCCGGATCAAAATATGTAAACAATAAACTTTTAGTACCAGCAGCAGGCAAGGCTTGATTTATTAATGTTACATTAATAACACTATTCTTAATCCAGATTGCATTATTTTCAAGGTATGGATAATTTAAATGAAAATATTGTCCAGATGGATCAATAACACTAAATCCATCTTCATCTAAATTAGTAAAACTTTTCTCCAAACCAGAAAGAGCTACAATAGATCCATTGATTTCTATAGATTCATCAGCCGAATCTCCAATTTGAATATCCCTTAAAACATAAGATAGATTAGCAGTTGCTGAAGTAATGAAATTATTTCTAATAATAAAAGCTTGGTATAATTTAAGATCTGTATTAAATAATGTATAGGTCAACAGAACAGAATTTGTCCCTGCTGTTTTGTTAAATGTCAAATTTACATATGTTAAATTATCAGATATTAATGTATATCTCTCTAAGGGTAAACTATTATAACAACGTCTAATTCCTGCCACTTGAAGGCAAATTTCATTTTTGTTAAAGAAATTACCACTACAGTCATTAGTTACATCCACTCCAAATTGAATCCCGCTAGAAAGATTAACGCAATAATTTTCAAAATTATTCCACATCCTTAAAAATTGATTATTTTGAACAAATTCATAATTAATGCTTCCAAAACCATTAGCTTCATTATGAGCTTCTTGAACAAGATTTCCAAATGTAAATTTTAAATTGTGTCTTCCCCCAGTAAATACCTTACTATTCTCAATGCTTAATTGATTATCACAATTATAATTATTTACAGTAACTTTATTTCCAATCCAGCTATAACTAACATCTTCTGCTCCGCATTTTAATTCCAAAAATCTCAAATCTTTATTATCATCAGTGTTACTCCATGTAGTTCCATTTACAGCTTCAATAATTAAATCCGCAGTTCCCGTAGTATTGAAATAAACTTTCCAATTACCTCCAACTTGTGGGTAACTCTGGACATTTAGAATCAGTAAACTTATTTCTAAACTAAACGACTCTTCGCTAAGGTGAGGTATCGTCCAATAAACTCTCTCATATTTCTCATCATTATTCAAATCAATATATGTTAAATTAAATTCATCTAGATTAGTAATGTCTTGCCATTTAGAATCATTTTCATCAAACCAAAGTAATTTTATTTGACTTTGATCAACATTAGGTAAATCTGCAAAAGAAGTTATATTAAATAAATGAAGATCAGAACTTATGCTTATATTTTTAATCAGTTTATCTTTGTTGTTAATTATAGTTTTCTCTTTTTTATCAGGACCTGGAGTCTGATAGTATACAATGTATTCTAAAGAATCGTCATTGATATAGATATACTTAAATGGACTAAAATCAAATAAACCTCCATCATCTATTTTAAGATTCTCACTTTTAACCTCAAGCTCATCATTATTTATTTTCTTTTTAATTACTATATTCTTTGACTCACCTGGCAGGGTCACATTAACTATTCCAGTCTCATTTAATTGAATAATTTTTGTCCAAGAAATATCTTCCTCAATAACTATTTCGTCACTAAAGGTAGTTTCATTAATTTTTTCAGATGATGTCCTCTTATCTTCAAATTCCTCATTAGAGCTTACAATTATATAAGAAATCTCATCAATTTGGATTGAAGAATCAGAAATCTCAAATTTAATTTCTACTGAAGAATCATTCAAATTAAGCGAGCATGTATCATCACAATAATTAGCAAATTCAATGTAAGCAGACTCTTGAGAAATATTTTCTATTAATGTTTCATTTTCTGTTATAATAGTTTCATTTACTTTGGTGAGATTACTATCAATAATAGAATAATTTAATGTAAAATTTAAGGCAACACTTTTATTCTCGCTTTGATTTACAGAAATGCTTAAATTATCATCAAAGAAAGATTCGTTTAATATGCTCAATCCAGTAAGTGTATTACCATAATCAATAACATTTGATTTATCAAGGACTAATCTATCATTTAAATAAACCTTTACACTGCCACTTGTATTTACTCTACCACTAAGTTTCACTGATTTTATATAATTAAAATTTTCTACGTCAACATTAGTTCTATAAATAAAATTTTCATTTACATTAAGGTCAACTCTAGCATCTATTTGATCTTCACTTTCAATAATAGTAAAACCAGTAATTCTAGAATCATTAACTGACATTATTGTGAGTATTAAAAAGAGGATTAGTATTGCTAAATTATAATTATGTAAAAAACTCAGTTTCCTTAATTCTTTATTGCTTTGGAGGTTACTTTTTCTTGACTTTCTTGTCATTACTAGGTTCCTCCATTTTCTCAAGAATTAATGAATTAAGATCTCTATCTTTAAAAATTAATATAGTCCCTTTATCCCAATTTTTAAGTTCAGCAAGTTTCTTTGGTATTGTTATTACAAGTTGCCCATTTGGCAATCTCTGAATCTTAATCAAAAGTACAACCTCTTTTTAATAGTATTTTTAATATTATTATTAATAATAAAATTAATAGTATTATATTTTATTAAAAATCCTTGTTTTAACTATAAAATAGTTACTAAGAAAACATTTTCTTAATTGCTATTGTGGCATAACTTCCTTTAGGTAATTCAAACTCTAAAATTTGCTTAAATTTACCTAAATTTACTTCATCTTTCATAAATTCAGAATGAATATTCAAATCAATTATTAATTTTCTTGAATCTGATTCATTAATTAACTCAGGAAAATCCCTTGTCAAAAAATCATTAATTGAAATCTGTTCCTTACTCAATAATGATTTGTATATCTGTTCAATTCTTTTATTATAAAATTTAGAATCAAAATTTATCAAAGGAATATCAATATTCCTGACCTTCTTTTTTAAGAAAATAAATGTTCCCAGACTATAGTTTAGCTCATGAAAATCATCATATTTCTTAAGATAATCTGCTGCGACGCAATTCCATAAATAAGATTGATAAGCACTTATATATAATCTAAGCACCTTCATATCTTGTGCTTTTAAAAAATTAAGATTACTAAGGCTTTGTAAATTAAAATAATTTTTAAGGGTTGAAAAATCTCTTTTTATTATTGCTCTTCCAATCCTAACATTATCTGCACTAAATCTTTGTTCATCAAAATAATTTTCAATAAATTTTATCTTCTTATATTCCTTGTCTAAATTCCTAACTGTTATCTTAAAATCATTGGATATTAAATTACCAATGCTTAAAGGTTTATTTTTATAACCCACAAATTCACTATCAAGATTTTCAAAATTTAATTTAATAACTTGCTTTGGAGGAACATTATCTATAGATATATATTGATAAGCAATAGCATTTTTATCTTTTAATCCAGAATATCCAATATTTTTTAAAGGAATTTTCAATTTATAGGAAATTGATTTAACCGCATCAAGTGTATTAATCCCAATCTTTTTGATGATAAAATAACTATACCTACCATTTTCTAAAAAATCATCTTGGATTTTTTCCTTTACAATAAAGTCTTGATGTAAAGTTTTTATTTTGAACATATACTTACAAGTTACAATATCTTTAAATAGATAATTAAAAATTTTGAATTTAAAGGCGATTATATGAATTTCAAATCAACATCACTTATTCTAATTTTTTTACTAGCACTTGCATCAATATCTTATTCTTCAGTAAGAATTCCTGTGCCTATTAGTTCTTGCCAACTAACTGAACTTATTATAACTGACAGATCACCTAACCATAATTTAAATAGATACTCAACTAATTTTGAATTTATAGCAGCGTACGGAAGTCAAGGATCCTTAAATGGACAGTTTAACTCTCCTCATGGTATAGCAGAATATAAAGAGAAAATCTATGTAGTGGATTCTGATAATCATAGGGTTCAAAAATTTGATTTAAATGGAAACTATATTTCTCAATTTGGTTCTTTTGGATCACAGTCAAGTCAATTTAACAAACCAAGAGGTATATCAATTTACAATAACTATATCTATATTACAGACTCATTGAATCATAGGGTTCAAAAATTTGATTTAAATGGAAACTATATTTCTCAATTTGGTTCTCTAGGCACAAATCTTAGTCAATTTACAGTTCCTTGGGGCATAACAATTTATAAAGATTTTATATACATCACTGAGGAAGGAGATACCTTCTTTCCACGAGTTCAAAAATTTGATTTAAATGGAACTCCTATCCTTGCATTTGGAAGCCTCGGAAATGCACCAGGACAATTTTACCAGCCAAAAGGTATAGAAGGATTTAACAATACATTATTTATTGCTGACACAGGCAACCATAGAATTCAAGTTTTTGATTTAAATGGAAGTTATTTGTCAGAATTTGGCTCTTTTGGTACTGGATTAGGCCAATTAGACAGCCCCGAAAGTATTAAAATTTTTAATAATACAATATATGTTGTTAATGCATGGAATAGCAAAATACAGAAGTTTGCTTTAAATGGATCTTTCATCAGCGGTGTTGGCTCGTATGGAAACAATTCATATCAATTCTCATACCCATCCTCTATATCCACAATTAGAGAAACAACATTTAATAGAGAATGTAGTAGTTCAAAACCCTTAATATGCTCAAGGAATAAATTAGTAAATAATTGCCAAGTTTGTTCTTGTTCTTGTGGAACTTGCTTTAACAATGGAGACTGTAATATAAACCCAAATCCCAACCAAACTATCAAAAACATTACAGTAACCCCGAGTATCGCGGATATAGGTAATCCTATTCTAATCTCTACAACTATAGCAAAAAATTGTGCTTATTCCTCTAATCCAAAAATCTATGAAGGGATAATAATAGAGGTTGTAAATCCTGATGGAAAGATTATCAAGGAGATGACATTGTATGATGACGGATTACATGGTGATAATAAGTCTGATGATATGATATATACTAATATATTCAATTCTCATGAAATTATTAAACCTGGAATTTATACTATAAATTTTATTGGTTCAGTTTCTTGGGATCACAATATCTTGAGAAGAAATAATATCTCTTCAATAGAATTTATAGATGTATGTAAAACCATTAGAGAAACTGGGCCCACTAATTCAAATTTAAATATAGTTTATATTCCGTGTGATTATGATAACATGAATGAATTTTGGAACAATACTGTGGGCTTCACAAATTATTTCATGAATAAAACACCTTACTATAACCATACTCAGAGAATGAATTTCTATTTAGCAAATATAACAAACCTAACATGTAGCCATGAACCTGGAGAAAACCCTTACCTCAACCCAGAAATTGTTAGGAACGCAGCAAACTCATGTTACACAGGATATAGGAAAATTGTTGTGCTATCAGATCATAATCGTTCAGTAGGAGTTGTCTTCGGACTTGGAAGTGATATTATGTATGTAACTAATGAAAATCCATGGGCTTTCTACCATGAGGCAGGACATTCGCTTCCAGCTTTAGATGATGAATATAATTTCTTTACAAATTTACAAGGTTTATATCCTAGGGCACCAAATTGTGATGCTATTAACTTTACATCAGGTATTGCCTGCCAAAAGTGGTGTCGTGGTCCAATGATCCAGTATAATGGCAGTAGCATTTGTACTACAGCCCAAAATCAGACACATTGCTTAAGTTTTGGTCAATGTCTTTGGTTAAATCAAGTAGATCAATATTATAATAGCAGATGTGTGCCTGCAGGAGGTGCCAATGAGAATATAGCAACGCAATGTAATCAAGGCACTACTTGTTCTAGAGGATGTGGTCATCACTATGATTGGTTTAAACATGAATGGCCTCCCGATGCGATGGGATGGTTTGAATCCCCAGAATATGGAAGTATTGATGTTAACGTAACTAATGACTACTTAGAAAACTTTGGAGCCGAGACAAATGTTATTACAAATTTCAGAATAAAAAATATTAATGGAAAACCCTTTATTGAAGAAATAATATTAAATGAAGAAGTATTTATTGAACAAGATTATGGTCAAGAATTTAAGTTGCAACTTTCTGATGGAAAAACAACAATAAAAGAGATTCCATTCTCATTTCAATCTTACATTATTGCTGAAGAATTCCATGCTGAAAAAGGAGGAATTAAATCAGGTAGCGCTAAAATTATTAATTTACAGGAAGTAATTGTTCAAGCCAAGTTTGATCAAGCCTATAAAAATATAAAAATTGTTGATAAAAAAGATAAAATCATTTTAAGTGAATCGCTAAATTACTAAATTAATTTTTAATTGAGTAATAAACATTTCTACCTATTCTCTCTTTAGTAATTTTATTTTCTTTTAATAAATAATTTAAATGAATTCCTATGTTTACACCAATATTTAGTCTTATATCTCTCTTATTTATTTTTTTATTTTTATCAATTAACTCATATATTACTTGACATCGTTCCAAGAAGTCTTTAGATTTACCAAAAGAATATACATTTTTGTATCTTAAAACAGCTTCAGATGCATAATCTTCAAGATTAAACTTAATTATTGAAATGTCATTATTATCTGCTAAGTTCCTAAGATATTGCAAATCAGTAGTTATTAATTTACCCATGTCAGTTAATTTTGCGAAACTTTTCTGTTCATTGTAGACGTGGCTGGACTTGGCAAATCCCTGACTAGCAATTCCTCCTAAAATTATTGAAACATTATGGTTTAATTTATCAAAATCACGATTTTTATAATAATCCAGTGTACTTAGAAATTTACTTATCTCATTCCTATGAGCCACGCCTACTTCAGTTAAGTATTTTACAACATCTGAAGTTATATTTTTTTGCCGCGATACAGGTTTAACATCCTTAGGATCTCCACCAATCCAAGAATATTGGGTCCACTTCTCTCCTTCAGTACCCATTGAAGTGTAATTAACCAAACCAATTCTTTCAAGTTCTCTAAGATGGTCCAATATATTAACAGTTGAAGAACTAGAATATTCAGATAAATCAATTCTCCTAGCACCACCACTTTTTAAAAGGTATTCTAATGTTAAATATCTAGTATATGGAGCTTGTTTTGCACTAGGGGAATTACTAGACTTAAATATTTCAAAGAGAGAGATATTATATTTTGCACCCAATTGCAATGCAAATAATGCTGCATTCTTTCCAAACTTTTCATTGGCATTTGTTGAACTCCACGCCCTAGATTTCAAATTCTGTTTTATTGAAATTAATTCTTCTTTTGCTAGACCATACCTTACAAAACTTAAACCACAATAATCGTGGAAATTTCTCCTATTTAGTGGCCACACATTTTTTGTAGTCTTCTTAAAGGATTTACACAATTCGTTTCCTGTCTGTGGGTATTCTCTCAATAATAAGAGGGTTATTTGCTTAGGTTCTGTATTAATGGAATTTATTAGAGCATTTAATCTTCCTTCTAAAGTGCTTGGATATTCATTAAATTGTGAAATTTGATCCTTCATATGAAGTCACCATAGATAGTTAATCTATAATCTGATAAGGCATAACATTTTTAAATAGATTCCCTTCAAATTCTTATGGCTGAAGAATTAATTACTAACGAAAAACTCTATGAGATCCTCAGGAAAGAGAAGACAAAATCTGAACTACAGGAAATAGATCCAGAATTCTTTAATTTAGTTAAATCCTATATTAAAGAAAAGAGATCAATAACTCAAGCTCAAAAAGAAAAAATCAGTGTATTTTCTAAATTTGATATAGAAAATACTAAGAAACAGCTTGAAACTACTAAAAAGCTACTAACAGAATTGTTTGAAAAGAGGCAACAAAAGATAATACAACTTGCAAGCATTTGTTCTAGAACTAATCCTGAAAATAACGATATTGATACTAATATCCCATCAGAAAAACTCCTTTTCTCTAAAATTTTTGAAATTTTAACCGAGGATAGAATCAGTAATTTGTTAATTTTAACAGACCCAGATCAGATTTCAAAAAAAACAAAAGATATAAATATTACTAGCGAGGAACAAAAGAATAAGCTTTTAAGGATAACTAATCCAATACCTAGATTTGTTGGATTAGATCAAGAAATCTATGGTCCTTATGATGAGGAAGAAGTAGCTAATTTACCTCAAGATATTGCCAGGGTCCTTATAAGTAACAAAAGAGCTGAAGAGATTAAAGAAGATGAAACTTCATAAGACTAGGAAAATGTACTGTAATTGGTGTAAGACACATACAGTTCATAAAGTAGTTCAGGTTAAAGGTAGAGAAAGAAGTGCTTTAAAAAGGGGTTCTATTCAAAGGGCAAAATTAAGGGGGGAAGGAATAGGGTTTGGAAACAAAGGAAAGTGGGGCTCCAAACCTGCACTATCTAAGTGGAAAAGAACTGGTAAAAAAATTAGTAAGAAGACAAATCTACAGTTTACTTGTGATGTATGTAAAAAGACCATTGTACAAAAACATGGAATTAGAACTAAGAAATTGGAGTTAATTTAAAATGAGATATAATAATGCACCAAGATCAAAATTTATAAAAGTTAGATGTACCAAGTGTAAAAATGAACAAATAATATTTGGAAAGAACTCTACAAAGATTAAATGTTTGGTTTGTGATAAAATCATTTCAGAAAGTGCTGGTGGGAAGGGAAGGATTAAAGCAAGAATTCTTGAGGTCTTAGAATAAATGTATAAAATTAAAGGTTTACCTGAACCTAACGAAATCACTATGTGTACAGTGAAGAAAATACTCTTCCATTCTGTTTTTGTAGAATTAGATGAATATGAACATCTTGAAGGCATGATACATATTTCTGAAATAGCACCAGGTAGGATTAGAAATATAAGGGATTTCGTAAGAGAAGGCAAAAAAATTGTTTGTAAAGTACTAAAAATAAATCATGAAAGAAATCATATTGACCTTTCTTTAAGAAGAGTTAGTAGATCAGAAGCACTGACCAAAAATTATGAATTTAAACAGGACATTAAGGCAACTAAACTCCTAGACACTGTTGCAAATAAATTGAAAAAAAATACAGATGCAATTTACAAAGAGGTAGGTATTAAACTTATAGAGGTTTATGGATCCTTAAACAGCGGTCTTTGGGAAATCTCAGAAGATAATTCTAAAATTAAAAATTTAAACCTTACCCCACAGATAGAGAAAATTTTGTTAGAAACAATAATAGAAAAAATTAAAAAGCAAGAGATTAGTATTAGTGGAACAATTGAATTATCATCAACAGCTCCAGATGGTATAATTAAAATTAAGAAAGTCCTAAATAAACTTGTTAAAGATAATGTAAAAATAAATTATATAAGTGCACCTAAGTATAAAATAACAATAACAGCATCAGATTATAAGATTGCAGAAAATGAAATGAATACTATTAAGGAAAATTTAATGAAAATATCTCATGAAGAAAACTGCACAAGTGACCTAGTGAGAGACAAAAAGCGATGAAAACAGAAATTTTATATTGCAATATGTGTAAAACATATACATTAAAAACTCAATGTAAACAATGTTCAGAAAAAACAGTTACACCCAAACCCGCAAAATATAGTCCAGAAGATAAATATGGCAAATACAGAAGATTATACAAAAAAGAAATGGTTCATAAATAGGATCAGAAGTATAACAAAGAAGAATCTTATTATGATAGAAGGATTGCCAGGAATGGGCAATGTTGGAAAAATAGCAACTGATTTCATAATAGAAAATCTAAATGCTGAAAAAGTTGTTGAGATATACTCACATTCTTTCCCACACTGTGTCTTAGTTAATGAAGATAACCTAGTAGACCTTCCAAGGATTGAAATTTATCAAAAAAGTCTTAAAGATAAAACCTTATTAATGATAGCAGGAGATGTTCAACCATTAGATGAAACATCTTGTTACGAGTTTTGCAACATACTCTTAGACACTTTCCAAAAAAATAAAGGTAAGGAAATAATAACATTAGGTGGAATTGGGCAGCAAGAAATTCCAAAAAATCCGAAGTTGTATTATACAGGTAATAATAAAAATATGATTAAGAAATATTATTCTTCAATGCTCAATAATGAGCTATATGGGGTAGTAGGTCCTATCATGGGAGTTTCCGGTTTATTAGTCGGACTGGCAAAAAATAGGAAAATACCTGCAATATCAATATTAGCAGAAACATATGCAAATCCTACACATGTTGGTTTAGTTGAGGCAAAGGAAATTCTAACATATCTTAATGAAAAATTATCCTTAAAATTAGATTTATCCCAGATAGACGATATTTCTTTAGATGATCAAGAAAAGCATTTATCAAAAAATAAAAGAATAAAAGATATAATTAAGAGACCAGCTATTAAACCAAAAAAAGGTCATGAAACTAATTATATTGGTTGAAATCAAATAATTAATTGATAATAAATTTCACCTTTCATAATAAAATTATCTTGAGATTTTTCTTCCCATCCAGTCATTTCTCTTTAATATTCTGTTATACTTTTGTTTCGAGATATAATATCTTCTTTTTCTAAAATAATTTCTCCATAGACACCATCGTATCCAGGCATAATTTTTAATTTATTATCTCTATTTTTAATAATCGTACTGGCCAATCTCCTATCAGCAACCTTGGACAATTCATCATAAGAAACATTCATTAATGCATTATATTCATTTCCAAAATTTTTAATTAAGGAATCATAAATAGAAGAAATACTTTTTGATGTAATTAACTTAGTACCATAAACAGATGATATTAATTCCAATAATGGGATCAATTCCACATAATATGGAACATTTAGTGGATGGGTTCTATCTGCTAATTGTTCAATCCTATAAGCAACTCCAAGGGTTAAAGGTCTCTGGCATTTTGGACAAATCCCATTTAATTTAGCGCTTTCAGACGGACCCAAGATTACATTACAACTCCTATGCCCATCCAAATGATACTTACCATATTCTGGATTAACCTCAATAGTTCCCTTAATACCATTTCCTGTTCTTAGAGAATTTAATATCTCTTTATAGCTAATATTTGGCACATCAAGCATTGTTGCTTCTCTGCCTAATCTATGTGTATGATAAGAATGATTGTCTGAAAAAGAAACTAAGTTAAATTTATCTAAGTTTGAAATCCTCCTATTCATATAAGGATTAGAGGACAATCCTGTTTCAATGCAGTGAATATATCTCGATCTATCTTCAAAACACTCTTCAACAGAATTATATCCAGATTTTGAACCAAAGATTGACATCCAAGAAGTCCATGCATGTGCTGGAATAATCTCAATATCCTGAGAAATACTTCGCATCATATCCACGAATTCAATACTATTAATCCCAAAAATAGGTCTTCCATCATAATCTAGTCTTCCTTTTTTAAGTAAAGCATCTCTAACTTGAATAACAACATCCAAATTAGGAATTAAAACAATATAATGAATTCTCCTCCCTTTATTATTGTGAGTATACATAAGAGAGATTTCAGTTTGCCATATAAAAGGGAAATTTTTTTGGCTCCATAAAATTCCTTTTTCATCTTCTTTCAGGTATTCTGTAATAGAATGAAACCATTTTGGGTGCAAGCAATCCCCCGTCCCAAGCAAACTAAGACCCTTTACCTTAGCATTATCTTCTAATCTTTGCAGTGTAGTATTCCTACTACAAGCTCGTGCATAAGGTCCATGGATATGTAAGTCAACTGTTAACTGCATAACTATACTCTTTCAAAAATTTCAAAACTTGTACTAGAGGAATCTATATATCTATACTTAAGATTAATTATAATATTTTGCTCATAACCACTATCTGTTTCTACTACATCTTTTTGGCATACAATATTGGCCATCATATCTTTTAATTTAATTTCCCCAGAATTGCTATTTTGAGAACTAAATCTACAAATTATATCACTTGGTGTTACAGTAAACAATATGATATTTTCATTTTCTAGTCTTAAATCAGGATCATCTAATTCAACACAGGTACTTAATGGAGCATAAACAGAACCTGGCCCTTTATTCTCAACTACTACATTGAAAATTATTTTATCTGCACCTCTAAATTCTTCAGTGAAGCTAGTTATCTGTACTGGTGATGAAGAAACGCTTCCCTTTGTTATTTTTTCACCGCTTATACTACAAACATTATCCCCTCTACTCTCCTCAATATCAATAGAACTTATGCATGCTTTTATTTGTGAATTTGTTTCATAAGGATAACAAACTTTAGCCTTTAAAGTGAACTTTTCAGAATTAGCTATTGCTTGTCCATAAGTAATAGATCCTAAAGAACTAGTTTGCTCGCCTCCACTCTCTAAGAAGTCACTAATCCCAGGAAGATCTCCTTTATTTGCTATATATGCTTCATTTAAACCAAAACTAGGTCTGTGCACGCCAAATAACTGTACTTCTGCTTCTCCAGGTTTTAAATCAAATTCACCTTTATTATTAAGCAATACCCTTACAGGTACGCTCTCTCCTAAATCAAACCTTGAAGGCGGGGCATTTGCCTCAAAACTTACACTCACCCCAGCTATACCACCATTATAAGGACCATCAGATTTACCATCTCTTGGTCTACAAGCTGAAATAAGTAATAATGGAATTATTAAAAATATAACAGTCAAATTAAAACTTTTTTTCCAGTTAAACAACTTGGTCTCGGTCATTAATCCTTACCTCTTTTGATATCCCAACTTCATATTCATATTCAAGATCTATAATGAATATGTCTTTGTATAAATTGTTTATTTTTGTCTTAATAGGTTGTGTGTTAGAGCACTTTATAAGCTTTTTGCTGTCTTCCTTACTCCAAATAACAATATTGTCTCTTACCTTTTCACCAGTACATTCAAATATAGTATCTGTTAATTTCAGATCAACATCAAATTTTACTCCTTCTCCTAAAACCCTTCCATCAGATATTTCTACCAAATCAATATATACATTTAAATATACATCGTCCTCTAAGTTAGATTCTTCAAATTTAATATTTTCAATCATAATTGGTCCTTTTTTTATTGATTTGAAATTATTATTCACATCTTCACATTTATCATTTAAAGTATTACTTCCCTTAATACAAACTTCTTTTGTTGCTTCCCCCATATAATTAAATCTAGAAAACGCAGCAATGGTGGTAGTGGTTTCTCTATTAATTCCAGTATACACAAATTCATTACCTTTACCAAAGATAATGCTTTTTTCTCCAGGTCTAACTCTATTTTTAACCTCAGTGGCTTCGTCAATTTTTTGATTTTCTATGCAAGTATTATCAGGTATTCCCCCTTCTCTAAAATCTGTAAGACAAGAGCTTATATAAGTTGGATAATCTCCATAATTTTGAACGGTTAAAATTACATTAAAGGGCATATCTTCATTAATTTCTTCATTAAAAGGTTTTATTTCTAGGCCTAATTTCATATTCCCCAAATCTTTTTGAGCACCATTATTGCTGCAGCCACTTATTAGTATTAATAATAAAGGCAATACAAATACAATATTAGATAGTTTTACATAAGCCATTTTCAAATAAACAATTTCCCAAATTACATTTATTTTCATTGCAACTAGTCTCATCAACATAATCACCACAAACCTTATATGTACTTGGGCAACTCCTACAGTTTACAAATACACTATTTTCAATAGTACTCATACATCCTTGCTTATTTTTACAATCAACTTCTGCCAAAGATTCACAGTTACCTGATTCAGTATCTTTATTCTGAATTATTACTGAAGCAATTCTCCTATTTTCATATTCATAATCTCCTCTTGCAGCAAATTCAGAATAGAACATATCCCATCTGTCATCAATTTCTTGCACCTTAAAAGCACAACTGAAAAGCATTTCTTGTTTAAAGTCTAAGCATTCATCTCGATCTGAACTCAATCCGATTTCACAATCTCTATTATACCTCTCAATTTTTTCATCTTTAACTCTGTAAACATCAAACTTAGCATCCCCAATATATGCACTTTCTCCAGTTAACTCAAATGCACATCTTGTTGGAACCTCCTCTCTTAATTTAACTGCGCTAGGTACATATACTTGAATTTCATTTATTTTACGTAGACTTCCAAATGTGTTGGTATTGGCATTTTCCAACATGACAGCTATGAAATAAACCTTACTCTCAGATTGAATAAAGGGCTGTGTTTGACCTTTAACAGTGCCAATAACAAAATTCATAGGCCCTTTTGTACTTTCTGAAGTAACTTCTCTAGTATCCTTATCTAATAACGAATCCTCAATGTGGTAAAACTCAAAAGGATTAGTATACTTTTGCTCTAACATCATATCATAATTTTTCTTGCTTAAGAAATATGCCCTATACTTTGACTGGCTTACAGCGTTATACTTAACAATAAATACGGCTTTTCTTGTAGTTTCTTGCTTTTCAAAAGCCTTATACTCAGGTACTAAACAACTTACATCATTAGATTCAGTTTTACCACCACTCGGAATTAAAACACTACTTGGTTCAACTAAACCTAATTTTTTATCCCTTCCCCCATAACCTTCCACATAGCATTCAAAACTTAGTTCTAAGTCCTCTTCAGGTAAACTCGTAGCTTTAACATTAGCAAATAGTTGTAAATCAACAGCTTCATTATTTTCTGTTAAATAAGTCCTTAATTCACTTTTAAAAGATTGAATCTCTACACCATAATCCCCTACCTCTACAACTTTAGAATTTAAATCATATGGCTCTCTTAAACTCGATGGATCTCTCCATGTTTTGTATATTTCCCACAAGCCTGTTTTTACAAGTATTGGTGCTCCAGTTTGCTCTACTCCAATCAAGCCTTCATCAGTTAATGATTGTAAATATCCAGACCTCCATGCAGATATTATGGGATAGAATATAATAAATATAATTACTAAAGTTAATAATAAAATAAAAATTCTTGACCTAAATGGATAAAATAAAATTAGTAATGGTAAGATAAATATTTTTTTTAAATAACCTGATACAGTTGTATTAGAATCCTGATCAAAAGCCCACTTAAGCCCCTTCTTTACGCCGCCAGCTGTGCTTCCAGCTAATTTCCTATATTTCCCCCAGTCTCTATAATCATCCTTAGCTCCCAATTCTAATAACCTCTTTTATTCTAAAGTTACTCTTAAACTTCTTATTAAAAATTCATTAGAAGGTAATACCCTAATAAAATTTTCGCCTTCTTCAACTAACTCAGAAATGTCCTCAGAAAAGGAGCTAGAATCAGTATCTATGTATATTATAAAATCATTAACCCATATTTCTGCAATCTTAGTACCTTCTTTTCCAAAACTCATTTGTAAGAAAACATCCTTTAATCCATCTTGAATATCAAAAAAATCCCTAGAATTGATATTAAAATAATATGTTCTTGCTTCATTTTCTTTAAGCTTATTAACTAATTTTATCTCATTTATCAGATAATCCCCTTGATCAATAACAAAAATTAGATTATTTTCTCCTTCTATAAACTTACTTGAATCTATGTCTGAATTTCTCTGACCGCTGCCACAAGTAACAATTTGACTTGAAATTAATTTTTCATTCAAATATATGCGAAAGCTGCTATCACTAGAATCTAATGAATTACAATAAATACTATACTGCAGCTCAGATTTATCAATATTTCCTAATTCATTCTTTGTTAAAACAAATGTCCTAGATTCTTGTGCATTTATAATTTCGTACTCTTCCTTAAGTGTAACATCTTCTAATATATACTTATTTGTCCTCCAAAAAGCCCCACCAGGACTATCTACTGAAAAAATTAATTCGTTCTTTTCTTCCAAATATGCAGTAGGTAAATTGATTAGTTGAAGTGATTTTTCAGCTATCTCATTAGTATAAATATTATTTCCATTCAAATTAATAATTAATTCACCTCGGTTTTCTCTTACAGAAAACGTTAATACAGCTCTTCTAATATCTTCAACATTAACTAAGTCAAAAAAAATATTCTGATCTTGCTTCCCAAAAGAACTTCTCTCAATATTTAGTGAATTAGAAAGTGTTTTAATTGAAGGTTCATATTTTACAAACAAGTTTATAGGATCAATACTTCTAACAGTTGAATCTTCTTTATCACTTGATACCATTCCTGGGCTCTCCAATAGCAGGGTCCCTACTGAATTCTGAGTTGTATCATCATTATTAGTGTTAGATTGGCCAGTACGATTCAATAAATTCTCTCTATCTGCAGGGGGAATCAGTAATAAATAGATAATTATAAATAATGCTATAAGCAGAATTAGTACCATAATTGGACCAGCTGACTGTCCTTTTTGATAGCCTTTCATCAGATATTGTTATACCAAAATAATTTAAAAGGTTTTCTATTTTTAAAGTAATAATAAAAGATATTATAAATTTTATTAACTTAGTATATAAGGAGGTTGGCAAAATGAGAAAATCAAAAATTATTTGGGTATTATTTGTAATAGCTAGTATTGCTTTAGTTGCTTTAGAAACTTGGGCTCAAGATTATTATTAT
>Ga0209343_10001488_pt1 | contig 31550 bp, 30 predicted proteins | sample RifCSPlowO2_02_FD_184026 | JGI IMG/M metagenome (GOLD analysis project Ga0209343, IMG submission 184026) | Groundwater microbial communities from Rifle, Colorado - Rifle CSP2_plank lowO2_0.2 (SPAdes) (version 2) | ecosystem: Environmental > Aquatic > Deep subsurface > Groundwater | place... | reverse complement strand
GAAACATATTTGCACCATGCTGCACTCCCCTTGCGATAAATTGGTGCATTTGCGGGCTGTAAAGTGGTGCGTGTAGTCCAGCATGGTGCAAATATGTTTCCACATACTCAACTCAGTTTCCAATGAAGAAAAAAACTGGCACCGAGGTTCACCCAACCTCTACAGGCAAGAAATCGGTGGCGCCTGCTGCAAGCAAGACGTTTTCGGACCATATGGCCATAGGTGCCAGGCTCCGTCATGCCCGGTTGGTGAAGGGCTTGCTCATCAAGGACTTGGCCGAGAGGGTGGGGGTCTCTGTCAGCCTCATCTCAAAGTACGAAAACGACAAGCTGCTACCGCCGCTGACAGTGCTTCACAAGTTGGTTTCCGAACTGCAAACCAATATAGGCGCCCTGTTCGATTCCAACTGGAGTGGCGTCGGCTACATCGCGCGCGCAGGGAGTCGCCCTCGCATTTCAGCGGCTGGAGAGGGCAATTCCGTTGGCGTCACGCTCGAGCGCATCATCCCCAACGGCATGGGGCACCTTCTGCAGGGCAACATACACATCGTGGCACCCGGTGGCGGCAGCATGGGGGCCATGTCCCACGAAGGCGATGAGGTGGGCTACGTGCTGGAAGGCCGGCTTGAACTGTCCATTGACGGGGCCACCCACGATCTGGGGCCCGGGGATTCGTTTGCTTTCGCATCCCATCTGGCCCATACCTATCGCAACCCTGGGGAAGATGTGACCCGGGTGCTGTGGATCAACACACCACCAACTTTCTGAACACTCCCCTGCTGGGTCGAACCTGGCACACCTTTTGCTGAACAGTTTTCATGCTGTTCAACTAAGGTGAATCATGATCGAGTCCAGGGATGCAGGTGCGATTGCGCCGGTTCGTGTGGCGTGTTGCCAGATTGCTCCAGAAGTTGGTCACAAGAAGGCCAACCTCGACAAGACTGCTGAATTTATCGAGCGAGCGGCTCGCGAAGGAGCACAGATCATCGTGCTGCCCGAACTCTGCAGCTCGGGCTACGTGTTCGAAAGCAGGGCCGAGGCCTCGTCGTTGGCCGACGCCTATGAAGACGGTGAAACCACCAGTCTTTGGGCGCGCATGGCTCGCGACCTGGATGTTCACATCGTTGGCGGCTTTGCAGAAAAATCGCCTGGTGAGCTGTTCAATGCGGCTGCGGTGATTGGGCCCCAGGGTCGGATTGGTCTCTTCCGGAAAGTGCACCTGTGGGGCGACGAGAACTTGTTCTTCTCTCCAGGGGATCTTGGATTCCCAGTCTTTGCGACCGAATACGGAACCATCGGTGTCGGAATCTGCTACGACGGTTGGTTTCCCGAGTTCTACCGAACCTGCGCACTAAAGGGTGCAGAACTGGTCTGCGTCCCGACGAACTGGGTGCCGATCCAAGGACAGGATCCCAAGCGTGAGGCGATGGCCAACATCCTCACGATGGCCTCCGCGCACGCCAACTCAATCTACATCGCTGCAGCCGACCGGGTGGGTGTTGAGCGGGGTCAACCCTTCATTGGACAGAGCCTGATTGCTGGTTACTCCGGCTGGCCCATCGGCGGACCGGCATCGGCCACAGAAGAGGAAATCATCCTCGCTGACCTCGATCTCGCCAGCGCACGGCGCGCTCGCCGCTGGAATGACTTCAACCAGGTACTGCGTGACCGTCGCCCCGACGCATACCGGTAACTCCATTTTTTCCGTGCCTCTCTTTTCTTTAACGTCTCCAAGGAGCTCCCCATGAATATGCCGAAGTTGTTTCGCCTGACCCTCTCTGCAGGTGCCTGCCTGATCGCTCTGGGTTCTCAAGCCGCAGAACCCATCAAGATCGGAATTCCGGTCGGCCTCAGTGGCGCCAACAGCGTCGTTGCGCCCTCTGTGGTGCAAGCCGCTGAACTCGCTGTCGAGGAGATCAACGCGAAAGGTGGCGTTCTGGGGCGCAAGCTCCAGCTGGAGGTGGCTGATGACGCCAGCGGTGCCGCTGGAGCGCAGAAGGCCTTCGATTCACTCATCTACCAGAAGAAAGTCGATGTGCTGATTTCGATGGAAACCAGTGCTGCTCGTAATGCGGGCCTTCCCATCGTCTCGCGCGGCAAGGTGCCCTACATCTACACCTCGTTCTACGAGGGAAAGTCCTGCAACCCCTACATGTTCGTCAATGCTTGGGTTCCTGACCAGCAGGTTGCGCCGATCGTTGATTTCTTCATGAAATCCAAGAATGCCAAGAGCTTCTTCCTCATTGGTAGCGACTATGCCTTTGGCCGCGGGATGCTTGGTTTCACGAAGGACTACATCACTAAGAAGGGCGGGAAGATTTTGGGCGAAGAATATCTGCCCATGGATGGTTCCGATTGGACCGCGGTCATCAACAAGCTCAAGACGGCCAAGCCCGATGCCATCATCACATCAACCGCAGGCGGCGCTCCCAACGTGACGCTGACCAAGCAGTTGCGCGCAGCAGGTATCAATCTGCCTTACGGCAACTTGGCTGTGGACGAAGGAACGGCCAAGGACATGGGTGCCGATGCGGAAGGGATCGTGATCTCAGGCTCGTATCTCACGAACATCGACAGCCAGAAGAACAAGGATTTCTTGGCTGCGATGAAGGTGAAATTTGGCGCCAATCTCAAGACGCCAAATGACTTGTCCGTCCCTCAATATGAAGGTGTCTACCTGTACAAAGCAGCCGTTGAAAAGGCCGGTACAACAGCAGCGGACAAGGTCATCCCTGCACTGGCAACAGTATCTTTCGAAGGTCCCCGCGGTCTGATTCAAATGAACAAACAGCGGCACGCCCCGCTCACCATGTATCTGGGCCAAGTTCAGAAAGACGGCAGCATCAAACTGCTTGAGAGCTTCAAGAACGTGGATCCGGGCGAGCAGTGCCCAAAGCTCAAGTGACTCATCTGAAGTAACGCTTTCCTTGCTTCAAGGGGAGGGCTCCGCCGGTGTCCTCCCCCATCTAGAGAATCTGTATGTCCATACTATTTGACATCATGAGCACGGCAGGCATCCTGTTCATCGTTTCGTGCGGGTTGTTGCTGATTTTTGGTGTCATGAAGATCATCAACTTTGCACATGGCGGCTTTCTCACGCTTGGTGGGTATGCCCCTCTTTTGATCACCCAGATGGGCTGGAACCCCTGGCTTGGTGCCCCACTCGCTTTCGCGATGGGTTTGGTTTTCGGAGCTGTCGTCGAACGGCTGGTCGTCAAACCACTGCACGCCAGACCACTGGACGCCATTCTGGCCACCTGGGGTCTCGGCATCATCATCGGACAAGTGATCACGCTGATCTTTGGCCGCGGTGTTCAGTTCGTCCAGAGCCCCCTTGAGGGCACCGTCCATGTGTTTGGGACGGACTACTCCCTCTACCGTCTGGCTCTCGTGGGTTTGGCCTGCCTGGTGGCAGCAGGCATTGGTGTGGTTCTCAATGGGACACGCCTTGGTCTGATCACCCGTGCAGTCACCATGAACGAATCCCTTGCGAGGGCTCTCGGTGTTAACAGTGCATGGGTCCGCTTGTCGAGCTTCGCCATTGGTGCAGGCCTGGCGTGCCTGGCCGGAGCATTGATCACGCCGCTGTCGAGCGTGGACCCGAACATGGGCGTCCCCTGGCTGACCAATGCATTCATGCTGGCCATGATTTCAGGCACATCGCTGGTAAGTCTTGCCTTGTCCAGCGTTGTTCTCGGTGCCGCGCAGGTTCTCATCAGCGTCCATGTCAGCCCCATACTGGGTTCGCTGACGATCGTTGTGCTGGGTGCCGTGGCACTTCGCATCCGTCCGGAGGGGTTTGCCCGTGGTTGAGCAGCTTGCCCCCACTGTCCATGCTGCCGGTACCGTGAAGCCACGCGTCCCCTTCAACCCCAACATGCTGCTGCTCATTGCTGCCGCGGTGTTGCTATTGGTCTCTCCTTGGGTTTTGCCGGATTTCATGCAAAACACATTGGTCAGGGCCTGCCTGTATGCCGTAGTCGCTATAGCAGTTGACTTGCTCTGGGGCTACACCGGCATCCTCACCTTTGGCCAGGCGACATTCTTCGGCATTGGCGCCTATGCGACGGGCCTGATGTTCACACACGTCGGCTTCTCGCCCGGGACGATCGTATTTGCACTGTTCGGTGGAATTGCCGTGAGCATGGCGGTGGCAGGCTTGGTAGGTGTGCTTTCCTTCTACCCGGGAGCGACCCCACTTTATGCATCGGTGGTCTCGCTTGTGCTGCCGATCGTGGCCACGCAGATCATCTTTTCCGGTGGGACGTTCACGGGCTCCAGCAGCGGACTGTCCGGGTACGAGAGTTTTGACTTGGGGATGCACACCTGGCTATGGCTTTGCGGTGGCTTTCTGATGCTCACGACTGTGCTGGCGATGCGATTCGTCAAGAGCGATACGGGTCGTCTGTTGATTGCCATCAGGGAAAACGAATCTCGATGCGACTACCTGGGCATTAACACTTCAAGGGTCAAGATCCAGCTCCTCGTTGGACTGTCAGCCATCAGCTCGGTGGCAGGCTTCTTGTATGCCTGCTACGGCATGGTGGTCGCGCCCGAGATGGCGGGCTTCCAGTTCGGCACCGAGATCCTGATCTGGGTGGCACTGGGAGGACGCGGCACGATCCTCGGGCCGGTTTTCGGTACCTTGCTCATCGATGTCAGCTCGGCCTACTTGAGTGGTGACCTGCCTTTTGTCTGGAAGCTGCTGCTTGGCCTGGCTTTCGTCATCGTGATCGTCGCGCTGCCCAAAGGGCTTTTGCCGGCAGTGGCGCAATTGCTGGGCCGCAAGAAGTCCAGCACGTCCATGGATGATCATGGGAAGCTTCTGGTTGCGGAAGAACGTCCCTTGCAAGGGTTGGCAGCGCGTGGGGCCACTGCACTTTCAGTCAAGGGCGTGACGCGTGACTTCGGCAGCCTGAGTGTGCTGCGCAATGTCAACTTCACCGCTGGCCACGGCGAACTTCTCTCTCTGGTGGGACCCAACGGCGCTGGCAAGACCACCTTGATGCGTTGCATCAGCGACGGCAGGGAGCGCACAGGCGGTGAGATTTCGCTCAACGATCACCCCATCGGCAAGTTGCCGCCTTTCGAATGCGTTCGCCTGGGCATCGGGCGAAAGTTTCAGACTGCCAATGTCTTTGATGAACTGACCGTGCTGGACTCCCTGGCCATAGCCCGCACCCGCCTCGACAAGCCAAGCCTGTGGCACCGTACCCAGAATGTGGCGCTGCCATCACCCGCGCTCAACATTGTCAGAACAACCGGTCTGGAGCCGCTGCTGGGAACACCTTGCCGACTGCTGTCGCATGGCCAGAAGCAGGCGCTGGAATTGGCCATGGTTCTGGCGCTTGAGCCCAACATTGTCCTGCTCGACGAACCCACGGCAGGCTTGACCAAGCCCGAGCGAACCGCGATCGGACAAACGCTCATCAGCCTGGCGAGAGAGCACCAGATGTGCGTGGTACTGATCGAACACGACCTCGATTTCGTCTGCGATATCAGTACCCGTGTGATCGTTTTGCACCAGGGTGAGATCGTTCTGGATGGTTCCGTTGCCGATGTAGTCCACTCCCAGCTTGTCAGGGACATCTACGCCGGAAGCGCGGCTCTACCGTCTGACGAAGAACCGGCTAAGGAGGCAAAGACATGAGCGATGAGATCCTTCGCCTTGACGCGCTCAGCTGTGGTTACGGCCAAGCGACGGTGATCCGTGACCTGAGTTTGTCCATCCAGCGAGGGGAGGCCCTTGCTCTCCTGGGCAAAAACGGCATGGGGAAATCGACTTTGCTCAAGGGCATCATGGGCTTCCTGCCTCGACAGGGAGGCGCGATCTTCTATCGCGGAGAACCATTGGCTTCCGGGTTGCCACACCGCCTCGCTGAGCAGGGCGTTGCTTATGCGCAGCAGGAAAAGGCTGTGTTCCAGGACCTCAGCGTAGAAGACAACTTGCGTATCGCCGTTGCGGATCGCCGGCAGTTTTCGCGGGGTTTGGAGCGCATTGCTGACTACTTTCCGTTCATTCCACAGCGCCTGCGCCAGAAAGCAGGAACCCTCTCAGGAGGTGAACAGAAGATGCTCATTCTCGGCCGAGCCTTGATGATGGAGCCGACGCTGCTGCTTGTCGACGAAATCAGCGAGGGCCTTCAACCATCGGTGATCGAGCGCATCGCCAAGGTGCTACATACCGAGCGCAAAACATCATCGGTTGCCATGCTGATCGTCGAGCAGAACGTGGATTTCGCCCTCAAGACGGCTGATCGTTATGCAGTTCTGGAGCGAGGCGAATTGGGTGCGTTGCGTGGCACCCAAGATGCTGATGCACACATTCGCATTCTCGACGAATTGGGAGTTTGAAGGCATGGAACTCAACACGTTCTCCATCGTAGGGCGATGCGAGCGCACAGGCCAACTCGGCGTGGCTGTCAGCAGTGCAGTGCCGTCCGTTGGATCCATGTGTATCTACATCGAGCCAGGTATCGGCGCTGTTTCAACACAGTCGTGGGTCAATCCCTATCTGGCGATGGAAGCACTGGCATTCATGCAGGAGCAGGCCGATGCGTCGCAGGCGCTGGATAGGGCGATTGCGAGCGACCCTGATTCACGTTTGCGGCAGATCGGTTCTATCGCCATATCAGGTTCGGGCGCGGCGTTCACAGGCGCTGACTGCACGGCCTGGAACGGACATCTTGTCGGAGAAGATTACGCAATCCAAGGCAACATGCTCACCGGTCCTGAGACGCTGGAAGCTATGCAACAAACCTGGTTGAGCGATATGTCGATGGACCTGGCTGAACGCCTCATGCGGGCTCTTGAGGCGGGTGATCAGGCGGGTGGTGACTTCCGTGGCAAGCAGTCTGCGGCACTGAAGGTCATGGGGCGTGAGATCTACGCAGAGGTTGACCTGCGAGTAGATGAGCATTGTGAACCTGTCGTTGAACTGCGGCGTGTTTTCCAAGTGGCCAAGCAACAACTGCTGCCCTTTGTCCAGGGCATGCCCAAGCGTCATGGGCAGTCAGCTGCCTTGCCGGAGTCGGTCATGCAAATGCTGCTGAAACCGCCGGCATCCCGCGTTGTTGGCTAACGCTGCAGTCCATCTCGCGAAAAACATGACCAGTCAAACTCACGTTGCGTCCGGCCTAGATTCTGTGGAACTGACGCAGACGCTTGTGCGCATCAACACCATTCCGCCAGCCGGGCTGGAGGAGCATTGCATTGAACCCTTGAGCGATCTGCTCAGCGGTGCAGGCTTCAACTGCAGGCATGTGGAGTTCGCACGTGGACGAAAGACCTTAGTGGCTCGAATCGGTGGCCGCACCGACAAAGCACCTTTGTGCTTCACAGGCCATGTTGACGTGGTGCCGCTGGGTTCTGAGCCATGGACTCACGACCCCTTTGGCGCGCACATCATAGATGGCCGGTTGTACGGACGGGGTTCCAGTGACATGAAGGCGGGAGTTGCCGCGTTCACGGCAGCGGCTCTTGATATGGCCGACCTAGCACGCGAGGGCGCCGGCCTGACCCTCATCATCACCGCAGGTGAAGAGACCGGTTGCGATGGTGCATTCCATCTTGCACGCATGCCTGGCGCCCGAGAGTGGGTCGGTCAGGCTGGCGCCTTGGTGGTGGCAGAGCCCACCAGCAACTCGCCAGTCCTCGGGCACAAGGGTGCGCTTTGGCTCAAGGCTAGCGCGAGAGGCAAGACTGCCCATGGCTCCATGCCTCATTTGGGAGAAAACGCAATCTATGCCATGGCACGCGCAGCCCTCACACTTGAGTCACACGACTTCGGTGTTGCGCCTCATCCGGAAATGGGCATGCCAACTTTGACCGTCAGCACCATCCGAGGCGGTCTTAATGTCAACTCTGTTCCTGACTCGGCCGAGATGACGGTTGATGTTCGAACGGTGGCGGGACTGGGTCATGCCGGCGTGTTGCGTTGCATATGCGAGAGATTGGGCTCCGGGATTCAGTTGTCGCCCCTGCTCGATATCGAAGCCGTGTATACGCCTCCAGATGAACCCTGGATCCGCCGGGTCCAGCTCATGACAGAAGCCGCACTTGTGCCCAGCATTTCACCGGCGATCGTCAGCTACTTCACTGACGCTGCAGCACTCAGACCGCTGCTTGGAATGCCACCTACCGTCATCCTTGGGCCTGGGGAGCCCAGTCAGGCTCACCAGACAGATGAATATTGTGAAGTTCGAAAAATCGAGGAGGCTCGCGGCCTCTATGTCGATCTGATCAGGGACTGGTGTGGTACCGAGGGATGAAACAGCCACCACTTCATCGCTTGGGAGCGGCTGACGCAGCTCGGCTGCTTGCGCGCAGGGAAATCCGTGCAGTCGATCTGGTGCGCAGTTGCCTTGATCGGATCGATGAACGAGAGCCTGAGATCCACGCATTCGTCCACCTGGATGCAGACGCAGCCTTGGAACATGCGCGACGTCTTGATACCGGTGCGTTGCATGGGCTGCTTCATGGTCTCCCCTTGGGGGTGAAAGACCTCTTTGACACCTACGATATGCCCAGCAGCTACGGCTCTCCAATATACGCGGGGCACAGGGCCATGGCGGATGCTGCAGTTGTTGCCATCTGCCGTGAGGCGGGTGCCGTTGTGTTGGGCAAAACAGTGACAACGGAGTTCGCCACATTCAAACCCGGTCCGACACGCAATCCTTTTGATCTGGCGCGCACGCCAGGCGGTTCTTCCAGCGGCTCCGCAGCTGCGGTGGCGGATTGCATGCTGCCACTGGCGCTTGGCACACAAACCGCCGCTTCTATTGTCAGACCGGCAGCCTATTGTGGTGTCGTGGGCTTCAAGCCCAGCTTTGGAAGGGTGCCCCGCTCTGGCATGAAACTTCTGTCAGAGTCACTGGACACCGTTGGATGCTTTGGACGCTCAGTGGAAGATGCTGCGTTGATGGGCGCCGCGCTCACTGGAGATAAGGATCTGCTTGTTCAGGGAATGCCTGAGCTGCGTGGTCTTCGCATCGGTCTCTTCCAAGGTACTGCTTGGGACAGAGTGAGCCCTGAGACGGTGCAACTGTGGGAAGAGCTGGTCGCACGCATGAACGCAGAAGGCATTGTGGCGCGAGACGTACCGATACCTTCATGGTTTTCGGGACTTTCTGACCTTCAGGCTGACGTGATGGCAGTCGAGGCATCCATGAGTCTGAGCGATGAGCTTCGACGTCATCCCGAACTGCTCAGTGCCAACCTGATGACGATGCTGGAAAAGGGTCAACAGACAGATGGAAGAACGCATAGCCAGAACATGGTGGTAGCGAGTGCCGCCAAGGCCAAGGCTTTTGAATTGTTCAGAGATCACGATGTGCTTCTGGCTCCGAGCGCTGCAGGCGAAGCGGGATGGGCACATGAAGGCACGGGCGATCCGATGTATGGCAGAAGCTGGTCGTTGATTGGATTGCCCTGTCTTCATCTACCGCTGGGGCGTGGAAAGCATGGGATGCCACTGGGTTTTCAGTTGATCGGAAAAGCGTTTGGCGACGCGAACTTGCTTTCGGTAGGGGCATCGATTCAACGCCAGTTTGGCTCCCTGTAATTTATCGCCTCTGGTTATTCACTCAGGAAACGGTCAATTGCAAAGCTGGCCAGTAGTGTGCCTTACAGGCCCGCTCGCTCACAGCCGCCATTCGGGCCAGCGCCGGTCGCCATCCCGAACTGAATCGCCCCGGGGCGATTCATTCTGGTTGCCGCGCGCGCTCTCTTTCTCGACCGAGGAGTGGATGTCACCACAGGCGACGTGGCAGCAGCTGCAGGCGTTGCAAAGGCAACGCTCTACGCGAACTTCAAAGATAAGGACGAGCTGATCGAAGCAGTCATCAGCCGGGAGTCGGAGCACGTAGTCGCGGACGACCTGATCCAGGTCCAACCAGGCACCACGTTCGGGCAGGTTTTGCGCAACTTCGGTGTCCAGTACGTTCGGTTCGTCAACCAGACGGACATCGCCGGGTGGGACCGCCTGATCGCTCACGGCTCGAAGTGCATGCCGGAATTGCGCCTTCGGTTTTATGACGCGGGCCCCGGCAGGTGGAATCGGCTCCTGGCGCAGCTCTTGGGTAACGGGGTGGAACGAGGCCGCCTGCGACCGCTGAACGACACCCAGGCGGCGGAGGACCTATCGGCTCTTTGGATGGGCTCGACCAGCCTGGAGGTCAAACTTGGCGTGAGGCAACCCTTGGATGACGAAAACCTTCTCGCGAAGGTTGACCATGGAATCGATGTCTTCAGCGCTTTTACGGGGCAGCTGAATACCGAGAGAGTCTCGGACTTACGGCATAAAACCAGACCAAGTTTCTATCCGCACCCCCGTATTGGCGGCTCAGTGAGGATTGCATCTGCAGGATCACATGCCTAAGGCTTCGGTGGCTTTCAGAACCTGGCGTGCCACATTCTCGATCGGCTGGCGTTGCAACATGGCCCGTTCGCGCAGGACCTCGTAGGCTTCGTCCTCCTTGAGCCGACGTGCATCCATGAGAGCGCGCGTGGCTTTGTTGATGACTTGCTGGTGCGCCGACTTCTGCTCCATGCGCTGGATATAGTGCTCCCTGGATCGGCGTTGTTTACTCTGATGGAGCGTCAATGCAAGTGCAGTCAGCACGCCAGCTGGCCTCACGGGTGACGCAATGGTCGTGAATGCGTTCAGGTGCAGAACCGCCGCCAGGGTGATGGGATTTTCAAACGCGACGATGGGAATGACTGGAGGGGCATTGGGTCTTTCAAGCCATGGGCAGGGTTGGGACAGCGTGTCCGGGTGAACTGCCATGAGGACCATGTCGGCACCTTGTGGCAGCGCGTCCAGTAGAGGCCATGTGCAGGTGAACGAGCACCCGATGCGAGAGAGCTGGGCCGCCAGTTCTTCCCGGTCTCTGTCATCCGGGTGTACCACTAACAACCGCAGCAGGCGGATGTCTTTGAGAATGGTCTGGCTGTCGTTGACCCTTGTCATGCGGCACCCACTGCAAGCTGGACTGTTGCGCTTTGGCGTTTCGGGTGAGATTGGCCTGTCCATGTGGACGGGACATGCGACATCACGTATGGGTCTGCGATCACGGGTTCGGGCGCTTCGGCCAGGATGTCGAAGCTGCCGTTGGCGTTGCAACGTCCAATGCGAGGGTTCAGGTGGGTGTGGTGGTTGCTGCCATCCACGCAGATCCGCCCTTGAGGTGCGTCCATGCCCAGACCGGTCATGGCGCGCGAGATATGAACCGGCTCTGTGCTGCCGCACGCGCTCATCGCCTGGGCGAGCAAGTGGGTCTGCACGTAGGCCGCCTCCCAGCAAGCGTTGGTGCGTGCGTCGGCCCCAAAACGCTGGCGGTATCGATGGATGGCCTTGCGGTTGGCTTCCGTGTCCACAGACTCGAAGTAGGTCGCACAGGTGATCAGTCCCTCGGCCAATTCGGCGCCAATGGTCTCGATGTCGGCCTCGCAGCTCATGTGGCTGGCGATCGGCATTTTTTGGCGATCGACCCCGGCGCGCTCCAGCGCCTGGTGCAGCCGGGCCATGCCTTCCCCCACCACGGTCGAATAAATGAAATCGGCACCACTGCGCTGGATGCTCTGGGCCACGGCTTCGTAGTCATGGGCACTGGCATTCAGTGGCAGGTAGGTTTCCAGGGCCTTGCTGCCGCCGCGCTCGTAGATGAGGTCGCTCATCACGCGGTTGGCTTCGTAGGGACAGACGTAGTCTGATCCGATCATGGCAACGCGGCTGCCATGGCGTTCAAGCATGTAGCCCGCCAGCGGCAAGATGTTTTGGTTGGGCACAGCGCCGCCGTAGAACACATTGCGGCTGAACTCGAAGCCCTCGTAGGCGGTTCCATAGAACAGCAGTGCGTCGTGGCGCTCCACCATCGGGATGACCGCCTTGCGGGAGCTCGACATGTAGCACCCTAGGAACAGACGGATGCCGCGTTCGATGATGAGTTGCTCACTCAACTGCCCATACAGGCGCGGGTTGGAATTGGGGTCGACACACACCGGTGTGATCTCCCGGCCGAGCACGCCGCCGACGTCGTTGATTTCCTCCATGGCGAGCAACACGGCTCTGCGTTGCGTCTCCTCGACAGTGGCCGTCACGCCAGTTGAGGAATAAAGAATGCCAATCTCGATGGGTGCCATGTGTGTGGATCTGCCGTGCTGGTGCACCTTTCAGCACCGCGATGGTGCCTTGGGTGTGCTTGTGTTGGTGCGTATGCGTTGCATGCCGCCGTGGAGCAGACTGCGACGCAAAAAGCGAACCACTGGCTCCAGCACCCACCGCTGCGGGGAAGTCCGCCGAAGATGCGCGACTTGCGGAGTGTCCGCCTGCCTCTTTGATGAAGGTTGGCACGTCGATTGCTTGATGGTGAGGGTCTCTGGAGTGCGCACCACCATCAAGCATCCAGGACACGTTGCCGGGGACAAAGACGTCCATGGCGACAACGGCAAAAGAGCCCGACCCCTTGCAGGGGTGCGGGCTCTTTTTTTTTTGGCGAATTTCTTCAGTCGGAGTGAAGCAATGAAAAGACGCAATTTTTTGTCTGCAGTGGGCTCGGGTGTCGTAGCGGCCTCGGCTGGCAGTATTTCCCAAACCGCGCTGGCGGCGACGCCCTCGGGCAATGGTCCTGTCAAGCTGGGGCTGCTGTTCTCGCAGTCCGGCGCCATGGCGAACAACGAGTCGCTGTTGAAGGACATCTCTCTGATGACCATCGACCAGCTCAACGCCAAGGGCGGCGTGATGGGCCGCAAGGTTGAAGGTGTCGTGGTCGATCCCGCCAGCGACTGGCCGATGTATGCACAGATGAGTAAGCAGCTGATTCTCAGTGAGAAGGTCGCGGCCATCTTCGGTTGCTGGACCTCGGTATCGCGCAAGTCGGTGTTGCCGGTGGTCGAGGCGCAGGACAGTCTGCTGTTCTACCCACTGCACTTTGAAGGCGAGGAGCAGTCCAAGAACGTGGTCTACCTCAACTCTCCGCCCAGCAGCTCGGTGCTTCCTGCGGTTGAATATCTCATGACCCCCCAAGGCGGTGAAGCCAAGCGCTTCTTCATGGTGGGCAGTGATTACGTCTGGCCGCGCACCATCAACAAAATGCTCAAGGGCTATCTCAAGACCAAAGGAGTGCCCGACAGTGCCATCCGTGAGCAGTACGTTCCCTTCAGCCATTCGAACTTTCAGTCGATCGTGCGCGACATCAAGGCATTTGCGGCGCAGCCAGGTGGACAGGCCATCGTGGTTCTGACAGTGGTTGGAGATTCGATTCCGGCCATGTTCAAAGAGGCCATCAACCAGGGCATTCGTGCCACAGACATTCCGATCCTTGGCCTGGACGTGGTGGACAGCGATCTTGAAGGTCTGGACACGGCGCCACTGGTGGGGCATCTGAGCTGCTGGTGCTACTTCCAGAACATCGACACGCCGGCCAATCGCCAGCTCAAGTCCGACTGGGCGAACTACGTCAAGGCCAAACAGCTCAAGCACCGCCCAGACATGGTGATCGACCCCATGGTGAGCACGGTGATGGGCATCAACCTGTGGGCTCAAGCCGCCACCAAAGCAAAGTCGTTCGAGCCTGCAGCCGTGCGCAAAGCCTTGGCGGGCATGACAGTTGTGGATCCCGCAGGCTACATCGCGAAGATGGATGCAACCAACCAGTACCTGTGGCGCGGCACCATGATCGGCTCCATCAATGCCAAGCAAGGTTTCGACATCCTGTGGAAGTCCAAGGACATCGTTGCTCCGGTCCCCTACAGCCCTTTCGTCAAGGCGTGATTGCCCGGTGTGCGGCCGACGTGCTGGGCACGTCGGATTTTTCTGACTGCGGAGCTCTTTCATGAAGTCTTTGTTCGACCGCTTGCGCGGATCCGTGCGGTGGCGGTGCTGGCTCCAGCATGTGCTGATCGCGTGCCTATGCGCGCCGGTGCTGCAGGCGCAGGCTGCCATGCCCGCGCAAGAGCGGCTCTCCATCGTCGTATCCATCTGTACCGATCCGGGGTCGTATCGCAGCGCCATGGATCGCGTCGTTCAAGTGGTTGTTGGCACCTCTCCTGAGGACGCTGACTGGGGCAAGACATTTCTGGAGCGGCTTCAAGCCGTCGCGCTGATCTGCCGCGAGCAAGGTGGCCCGGTGTTCAAGGTGGAGCATGGTCATGTGGACGCGGTCACGCTTGAACCCGTCACGGACGCCGTCGACGAGTTGCCCATGGTGCCAACGCTGGTGTTGGCGCGGTTGCTGAAGAATTCGCAGGCAGAGACGGAGCTTTTCAGCCCCGATGTGCTTACTCGCCGGGCAGCGGCCCAACGCATGAGCCAGGCATACGCGCAGATCAACGAGCCTCTAGTGCGTTTGGCGCTGTCCAAGGCCGCAGATGCCGAAGTCATGGAGACGCTTGAGCTGACCCTGGCCAAGCGCAGCCTCGCCAGCGAATCTGCCGACCTTCGCGTCGGGGCCATTCGCGCCATGGGCAGTGCGCCCAGCGAAGGCACACGCACCCTCTTGAAAAACTACCAGGAGGATCGCCCGGACATGGGTCCTGGCGAGCGCGCGGCACTGACGCAGTCACTGTCGCAGATCAATCGTGTGCTGTGGGTCGGCAAGGCAGCCTCGATCATCTTCAGCGGACTGAGCTATGCGGGTGTCCTTCTCATCACCGCACTGGGTCTGTCCATCGTGTTTGGTTTGCTCGGTGTGATCAACCTTGCGCACGGCGAATTCATCATGATTGGTGCGTATGCCACCTTTGTGGTCGAAAAATGGCTTCAAGCTCACGCACCCGGCTGGTTCGATGCGTACGTGTTCCTCGCCATTCCCTTTGCCTTCGTTGTTTGCGCGCTGATCGGGATGGTGCTCGAGATGACCATCATCCGTCATCTCTACAAGCGGCCGCTGGAGACGCTGTTGGCGACGTGGGCTGTGAGCATCGCCCTGATCAAGCTGGTGCAGATTCTCTTTGGCTCGCAGAACGTCGAGTTCATCACGCCGTCGTTTTTGCAGGGAGGGGTGCAGCTGTATCCCGCACTCTTTGTCACGTGGAATCGCGTGTTCGCCATTGCGCTGGCACTGGTGATCTTTGCGGCCGCCTATGCACTCATCCGCCACACGCGGTTCGGTCTGTTGATCCGCGCCACCACGCAGCGGCGGGATACCGCGCGAGCACTCGGTATTCCTGCGCCCTCAATTGACCGCATGGCCTTCGGATTGGGCAGTGGCCTGGCAGGCTTGGCTGGCGTTGTGCTTACTCAGATAGCCAGCGTGAATCCCTCCATGGGCACCAGTTTTGTGATCGATGCCTTCATGGTGGTGGTGCTTGGTGGGGCGGGGAGCCTGGTTGGGACGGCCGTTTCCTCCCTGGTCCTGGGCGAGGTCAACCAGTTGATCGAACCGTTTTACGGCGCTGTGGCCGCCAAAGTGGCCGTGTTGCTGCTCATCGTTTTGATCATCCAGCGCCGCCCGCAAGGCCTCTTCGCGCTCAAGACCCGGGGTTAAACCATGCCGACTGCAGCTATCTCACTTAGACCGTCTTTTCGCATATCCAGCCAACTCGGCTTGCCCGCGTTGCTGGTGTGCGTTGCGCTTGTGCTACCGCTCTTCAATGCCGTCTTTCCCCCGGGCCACCCACTTCACCTGTCCTTGTTCGTCGTGAATCTGGTGGGGCAGATCATGTGCTTTGCTTTGCTGGCCCTGGCACTGGACTTCGTATGGGGCCTGTTGGGCGTGCTGAGCCTGGGACACGGCATCTTCTTCGGCATTGGCGGCTACGTGATGGGGTTCCACCTGCTCAACTCGGCCTATGCAGACACACAGGTGTTGCCGGACTTCATGCAGTTCATGGGTTGGAGCACATTCCCGGCGGCTCTGCAGCCCTTTGCTGAGCTCCCCGTGGCCGTGCTGTTGGGCCTGATGATGGCGGTGCTGGTGGGTGGTGTGGTCGGGCTGGCGGCATTCCGGTCCCGTATCAACGGCGTATATTTCTCCATCATCACCCAGGCCTTGACGTACGCGCTGATGCTGCTGCTGTTCAACAACGACCTGGGTCTCGGGGGCAACAACGGTTTGACAGGTTTCACCCTGTTGGCAGGCTTCGATTTGGCCCACGAGTCGACCCAGGTAGGGTTGGCCAGTTTGTCGGCGGTCGTGCTGGCGGCGGTGTTCTTTTTGTTGCGCTGGCTGGCACTGTCCAGCTTCGGGCAAGCCATGGTGGCCGTGCGCGACGATGAGGCGAGGTTGCGCTTTCTGGGCTTCAGGACCGACCGCATCAAACTCGCCGCCTGGTGCTTGTCGGCCGCCGTGGCCGCGTTGGCTGGCATGCTGTATGTCCCCCAGGTCGGGATCATCAATCCGGGCATCGTCTCGCCCATGCTGTCGGTCGAAATCGCGGTGTGGGTAGCCATTGGTGGGCGCGGCACCTTGATCGGCGCAGTGCTCGGGGCGGTCATCCTCAATTGCCTGAAGTTCTGGCTGAGCGCGGAGATTCCCAGCGCATGGCCTTTCGTGCTGGCAGGCATCACGCTGCTCATCACGGTAGCCTTGCAAAACGGCTTGTGGGGCGGCTTGCAGCAGTTGCGCGCTTTGAGGGCTACAGCATGAACCCGACGACCGCTTTGTACATCAATGGTCTGAACGTTCGGTTCGGCGGTTTCGCGGCCATCACCGATCTCACGCTGGAAATCCGTTACGGCCAAACACGCGCCCTGATTGGGCCGAACGGCGCCGGCAAGACCACTTTGATGGATGTGATCACCGGCAAGACACGGCCCGACAGTGGCGAGGTCTTTCTTGACCGCACATTGGACCTGACGGTACTCAACGAGGCCGAGATCGCCCGCGGCGGTATCGGTCGCAAGTTCCAGAAGCCAAGCGTCTTCGAGGCATTGCCCGTGTCGCAGAACCTGGAACTTGCCGTGCGGCGCGGGCTGGGATGGAGTGCGATGGTGATGTCACGGCTGAGCAGCGTGCAGCACGAACGCATTGACGAGGTGCTCGAGACCATTGGATTGCAGCAACAGCGCGCGCGCAAGGCAGCCGAACTCTCACACGGTCAGAAGCAGTGGCTGGAGATCGGCATGTTGCTAGTGGCCGACCCCAAGGTGTTGTTGTTGGACGAGCCCGTGGCGGGCATGACCGAGTCGGAGTCCGAGCGAACGATCGAGTTGATTGCCTCCCTGCGCTCCCCCGACAGGGCCATCGTGGTCGTCGAACACGACATGGAGTTTGTCGATCGCGTGGCCGATCTGGTGAGCGTGCTGCACGAAGGTCGCCTACTGGGCGAAGGGTCGATGCAGGCGGTGCGAACCAATCCGAAGGTTATTCAGGTCTATCTGGGAAGGTGATGGTGATGCTCAAGATTGAAGGTCTGAACCAATACTACGGCAGCAGCCATGTCTTGCGGCAGGTGAGTTTGCAGGTGGCGGATGGCGGCTGCACGGTGCTGCTGGGGCGCAACGGCGTCGGCAAAACAACCCTGTTGCGCTGTCTCATGGGCCTGCTTCCCATCCGGTCGGGCAAGGTGATGTTGGGTAGTCACGAGGTGGCTTCCTGGACACCTGAAGCCCGGGCTCAGGCCGGCATGGGCTATGTGCCTCAGGGCCGCGAGGTGTTTCCCGAACTTACGGTACGTGAAAACCTGCTCGTAGGCGAAATCACCGCTGAGCGGCGGCGCCGGTGGACAGGGCGCACGGACGGTGCCGGATTGAATCGCCAGCCTCGCCACAACCACGAAGACGTGGTGAATCTGTTTCCCGTGCTAAAGAGCATGGGGCACCGGCTGGCTGGAAATCTTTCGGGCGGTCAGCAGCAGCAGTTGGCCATTGCTCGGGCGCTGCTGACCCAGCCGAGCCTGCTGATCCTCGATGAACCCACGGAAGGCATCCAGCCCTCGATAGTGCAGGAGATCCAGGCCGTTATCGCCTCACTCAAGGGGCAGATGTCGATCCTTCTGGTGGAACAGTATGTCGACTTTGCCGAGTCGGTGGCCGATCATTTCACCGTGCTGGTGCGAGGACAGGTCGTGGCCTGCGGAGAGGGCAGTGACATGGCCGCCACCGACATCCGCTCCCTGATTTCGGTCTGACCTACCCAGCCGACCACCCCTCATTTCAACCCTACCCAACCAAGGAAAAACAATGGACTGGATTAAACAATCGATCATGCACAAGCGAGGCGTCGCTCGCGGCCAGGTGGGGCAGACCCATGAGTTGAGCGAGGCCCGTCAAGGCACGTTCCACTACACGATCGGCCCGTATTCCCAGCCGGTGATGCAGGTCGCGCCTGGTGACCGAATCGTTGTGGACACCCGCGACGCATTCGACGGGAAGATCCAGACCGAACAGGACCTCCCCAGCCAGAAGCTGCGCGTGCCGTTCCTCAATCCTCAAAGCGGCCCGATCATGATCGAGGGTGCTGAAAAGGGCGACGTTGTGGCTGTCTACATCGAGTCAATGTTGCCGCGCGGCGCCAACCCCCGAGGCACTTGTTGCCTGATTCCGCGCTTTGGCGGGCTCGCCGCCACGGATTTCACGGCACTGCTCAACGATCCGCTGCCAGAGATCACTCGCAAGATCGACCTGGATGAAGACGGCGTTTACTGGAGTCGCCGTGTGACGCTGCCCTACCGGCCACATATCGGCACCCTGAGCCTCTCGCCCGAGATCGACTCCATCAATTCGCTCACTCCAGACAACCACGGGGGAAACATGGACATCCCTGACATGGGGCCGGGCAGCATCACCTACCTGCCGGTTCGTTCGCCCGGCGCGCGTCTGTTCATCGGCGATGCGCACGCCTGCCAGGGCGATGGTGAGGTCTGCGGCACAGCTGTGGAATACGCCAGCAAAACCACGATCCACGTGGACCTCATCAAGGCTTGGGAGATTGACTGGCCGCGCCTGGAAACCGAGGACAAGATCATGGTGATCGGCAGTGCCCGGCCGTTGGAAGACGCCACCCGCATCGCCTACCGTGAGCTCGTGCTCTGGATGGCCAAAGAGTACGGCTACGACCAATGGGATGCCTACATGATGCTAAGCCAGTGCGGCAAGGTCCGTCTGGGCAATTTTGTGGACCCCAAGTACTCTGTGGCGGCTGGCGTGGAAAAGAAGTACCTCGCTGACCTGGCCTAAATCTGTTGTTCAAAACAAGGGAGATCGATATGGACCTGCAATTACAAGGATTGAAGGCGGTTGTCACCGGCGGCACCAAAGGCATTGGACGGGCCATCGTTGAAACGCTGCTGGCCGAGGGCGCAAAGGTCGCCTTTTGCGCGCGCAACGCCACCCAGGTGGCGCAAGTGCAGGCCGAACTTTCGGCTGATAGCGCGATGGTCCGCGGTCACGCATTGGACGTGGGTGATGGTGCCGCGCTCAAAGCATGGGTTGCCGAGGTCAGCGACGATTTCGGTGGCATCGATATCGTCGTTGCCAATGTGAGTGCGCTCGCCATTTCGAACGACGAATCCGCATGGCGCAGTGGATTCGAGGTGGACTTGATGGGCACGGTCCGTTTGGTGGAGGCGGCCATGCCTTCGCTGGAAAAGAGTGCGCACCCAGCCTTGGTCACCATCGCAAGTGTGTCAGCGCGAGAGATCGACTTTGCCTCTGGCCCTTACGGCGCTTTCAAGGCCGCGATCGTGCACTACACACAAGGCTTGGCTTTTCATCTGGCGGGTAAGGGCATTCGCGCCAACTCCGTCTCACCGGGAAACACTTACTTTCCCGGCGGTGTCTGGACGCAGATCGAAATGGGCAATCCCAAACTGTTCGCAGAAGCCCTTGCATTGAATCCAACAGGGCGAATGGGAACCCCACAGGAGATGGCCAATGCAGCGGTGTTCCTCGCCAGTCCAGCAGCGAGCTTCATCACGGGCACCAACCTGGTCGTGGACGGTGCGCTAACTCGTGGAGTTCAGCTGTAACGTGACGCCTGTGAATGGTTGAGTGGGGCTTCCCTTGCCGCCCATTGACAGGTCTTCTCCTCCCGGGCCGTTCCGCCACAACCAGGAGCAGAACTTCACGCGTTTCGATCAGTGCACGAACTGCATCGAGTTCAGTGGGGAGCCTCAAGCACACCTTGCGTTGATGGCGTCGAAGTACATCTGAGCCACCTGGGTGCTGGTGTTAGGGCGCCCGATCCGGTGAGGCTGCTCCTCTCGCCAGCGCCGGGCATTGCTGCCGCCATAGCCTTGTTCGACCAGTCTTCGTACATCGCCTTGACGGTACGCAGCTCGCGTTTGCCGCGGTGCTGGTCCGAGCGCAGCCAGGTCGCCAGTGTTTCTGTGAAACCGTCGAGCTTGCTCACCACCACCCGCTTGGGGTATTTGGGCTCGACCATCTCGCCCTTGCGAAGCCAGGCCCTGATGGTGTTTCTTGACAGGCCTGTGCGCGGCTCTATCTCTTTGATTGGAACAAGTTCACCAGCTTTTGCGTCAAGTACCGGGAGAATGATTTCGAGTGTGTGGACGTTCGTTTCTTCGTGGCCACACCTTGGAGAGCACGGGCGTTGCCGCAGCCTATGAGGTCCCTTCAGGAAACCTGTGCCCGTCAGAAGTAGATGCTGCTGCTCACTCGAAAGTTTCGCTCGGCGAATATCACAGGAGGTACATCTTTGTCTAGATAGTGCATGTCCTATGGTGGCCTGAACTTCTAAATAGGAAGATTCCGCTCGACAAGAAGTTGTCACGCAATATTCAACGCCGACTGCCAGTGCTGCCAGTCAGGTGTTGGGCAAAAAAGCCCGAACCGGTTTGAAACCCGGTTCGGGCTTTTTTTTTCTGCTCGTTCGTATGGTTTCCGGACAGGCCAATGCCTGCATCCGTTAGCGGAGCCCTGCGCGTGTCTGGCACGAAGGCGTGAATGTGACTGGCTGCTTGTCGGCCACCTCGGGGTGGCAAGTTCTCAATCCGTAACACCACCGCAAGGAGACAAGACCATGAGTGAGATGAATCGTCGCGACATCGTGAAGACCGGGGGGTCAATGCTGATTCTGAGCGCAGCTGGAGGGTTGCCTTCCATTGCCTCTGCGCAAGATACCGTAAAGCTCGGTCTGCTGCATTCGCTGTCGGGCACGATTGCGATTGCCGAAGCGTCGCTGGTCGACGCAGAGAAGATGGCCATCGACGAAATCAACGCCGCCGGTGGTGTGTTGGGCCGCAAGATTGAAGTCGTGGTCGAAGACGGTGCGAGCGAGAACGCAGTGTTCGCAGAGAAGGCCCGCAAACTGCTCGAGCGTGACAAGGTTGCGGCCATCATCGGCTGCTACACCTCGGCTTCGCGCAAGGCCATCCTTCCCGCGCTTGGCCGCGCCAAGGGATTGCTCTACTACCCGACCTACTACGAGGGCCAGGAACAGGACAAGCAGGTCTTCTATCCATCGCAGGAAGCCACCCAGTCCGTGATAGCCGCGGTCGAGTGGATGGCGCGTGAAAAAGGCAAGAGCTTCTTCCTGGTGGGCTCGGACTACATCTACCCACGCACCTGCAACAAGATTGCCAAGCCCACCATCATCAAGGCCGGTGGCAAGGTGCTGGGCGAGGAATATGCGCCCCTGGGGCATACCGAGTTCTCGTCCATCATCAACAAAATCAAGGCGGCCAAGCCGGACTGCATCTACAGCACGGTGGTGGGGGGCTCCAATGTTGCCTTCTACAAGCAGCTGCGGGCCGCCGGCCTCGACGGCTCCAAGGTAACGCTGCTCTCCACCGTGGTGTCAGAGAACGAAGTGGAAGGTATCGGCAAGGACAACGCCGTCGGCTACTACGCCTGCATGGGCTACTTCCAGAGCATCAAATCGCCGACAAACGAAAAGTTCGTGAAAGCCTTCAAGGCCAAATACGGCCAGGACCGCGTCATCGGGGACCCGATGCAAGTGGCCTACAACAGCGTGTACCTCTGGAAGATGGCGGTGGAGAAGGCCAAGTCTTTCGACGTGGACAAGGTCGTTGCTGCCTCCGGTGGCATTGAGCTGGATGCCCCCGAGGGCATGGTTCGCATGCACGCCACCAACCACCACGTGTGGAAGAAGGTGCGTGTGGGCCGAGCCCGCGCCGATGGTCAGTTTGACATCGTGTGGGAAGCGCCGTCCCTGATTGAGCCAAACCCATTCCCCAAGATTTGACATCTCGGGAGTAGAAGGCCGGCTGGTCACCTGTGTGGGTGACCGGTCGATTCCAACAATTCAGGAGTCGCTCAATGGGTTTCGACATTGCGATGATGCAGGTGTTCAACGGCGTGAGCCTGTTCAGCATCCTGCTGCTGATGTCCATCGGCTTGGCCATCGTTTTCGGACTGATGGGGGTCATCAACATGGCCCACGGTGAATTGATGGCGCTGGGCGCTTACATGACCTATGTTGCAGCGCGGGGCTTCGAGCGCTGGGCGCCGGAGTGGATGGGCATCTACCTGTTCGTGGCCATTCCGTTCGCGTTCGGCGTGACCTTCGTGTTCGGCTACTTGCTGGAGCGCGGCTTCATCCGCTTCTTCTACAACCGCCCGTTGGACACGCTTCTTGCCACATGGGGTCTGAGCCTCATCCTGCAGCAGACCTACCGCACAGTTTTCGGCGCACAAGAGGTGAGCGTTCCGCTTCCGATGTGGCTCGCCGGGGCCTGGGAGCCGACCGAGGGTATCCAGCTGCCTATCAATCGCATCTTCATCGTCGGCCTGACGGTGGCTGTAGCCGTGGGCGTCTACTTGCTGCTCTACCGCACGCGCTGGGGTTTGAAAGTTCGTGCGGTGACCCAAAACCGGGCGATTGCTGGAGCTGTGGGCATCGACACGCAACGCGTTGACGCACTCACCTTTGCGCTGGGCGCCGGTTTGGCAGGCATCGCCGGATGTGTGTTCACCATGATTGGCTCGACCAATCCGGGCACTGGTCAGCTCTACATCGTCGACTCCTTCATCGTCGTCGTTTTTGGCGGCGTACAGAGTCTTGTTGGCACTGTGCTCTCGGCGCTGTTTATCGCGCAGGGCCAAACCTGGCTGGAGTACCTCTTGAGTGGGTCCATGGCCAAGGCCACCATCCTGCTGCTGGTCATTCTTGTTCTTTACTTCCGCCCCAACGGACTGTTCGCAGTGCGTTCCAGGAGCTAGCCATGTCATCCCAAAATCACCGAATTGGCTTTGCCAGTGTTATCGCGCTGATTGCCCTTCTGACCATTGCCTTTCCACTGCTGCTAGACCCGTTTCGCCTCAACCTCATCGGCAAGTACCTTGCCCTGGCATTCGTTGCGATTGGCATCGTGCTCACCTGGGGTTACGGCGGCATCCTCAGCCTGGGGCAAGGCGTGTTTTTCGGGGTGGGTGGCTACCTGATGGCTATGTTCCTCAAGCTGGAAGCCTCGGCGCCCGAGCTGCCCGACTTCATGGTCTGGAGCAGCGTGGAGACACTCCCCATCTGGTGGACACCGTTCCGCTCACTCGGCTGGACGGTGCTGGGAATCTTCATCTTGCCGGCGGTCGTTGCTTACCTGTTTTCATACGCCATCTTCCGCCGCCGCGTCAGTGGGGTGTACTTCGCTATCGTCACGCTTTCGCTGGCGCTCACCCTTACGGTGGTGGTCGTCGGACAGCAGGGGGACACCGGCGGCGCCAACGGCATCACCGACTTCCGCACGGTGCTCGGTATGGACATCCTGAGCGACGAGTCGCTGCGGGTGCTGTATTTCATTGAGGTCGCCTTCCTGGCAGTAGCCATGTTCCTCGCACTGGCGCTTGTGCGTACGCGATTCGGCAAGATTCTGATTGCTATCCGCGACCGCGAGGACAGGGTGCGGTTCAGCGGCTACGACACCGCGCATATGAAGGCCTTCGTGTTCGCCTGCGGCGCTGTGCTTGCCTCAGTGGGCGGCGCCTTCTTCACGCTGCAGGTTGGACTCATCTCGCCGAGCGTCATAGGCGTAGTGGCCTCTGTCGAAATGGTGATTTACGCCGCCGTAGGTGGGCGGTTGTCCATTCCGGGGGCCGTGGTCGGAGCGCTGCTCATCGGCTTTCTCAAGTCATATTTGTCGGAGACCTTTCCAGAGGCCTGGCTGTACTTCCTTGGCGCTGTCTTCATCCTTGTGGTGTGGGTCATGCCCAACGGTTTGGCTGGTCTGAAAGACCAATGGCAATCACGCCGCAGCAGCGCGAGGAGCGTGGGATGAGCGCCCACCTTGCCATGCCTGTTCCTTCTGACTCCCTGTCTTCCATGACCCCTTCACAAACCCGCGACAAATTGCTGCAGGTCGAGAACCTGACGGTGTCATTTGACGGTTTCAAGGCTGTCAACGACCTGAGCCTTACCGTGGAGCGCAATGAGCTGCGCGTCATCATTGGCCCCAACGGCGCCGGCAAGACGACGCTGCTCGACATGATTTGCGGCAAGACGCGTCCCACCGCCGGTCGCGTGCTGTTCGAGGGGCGTGACCTCACCCGCATGAGCGAGCACCAAATCGTTCGCGCTGGCGTCGGCCGAAAGTTCCAGACCCCGTCGGTCTACGAAGACCTTACCGTCTTCGAGAACCTGGAGATTTCGCTGCCGCGCATGCACGGACTCTTCCAGTCCCTGATGTTCCGGCGAAACAGCACCATCGTTGCGCGCATCCAGGCCATGGCTGAGCAAATCTTCCTGACCGAACGTCTCGGCCACCGCGCCGGTCAGCTCAGTCACGGCCAGAAGCAGTGGTTGGAAATCGGCATGTTGCTGATGCAAGAGCCCACCCTGCTGCTGCTCGATGAACCGGTGGCAGGCATGAGTCCGCGCGAGCGCGAACAGACGGGTGACCTGCTGAGCCGTATCGCCAAGGGTCGTTCGGTGGTGGTGATTGAGCACGACATGGACTTCGTCAAGCGCATCGCCCACCGCGTCACGGTGCTGCACCAGGGAAAGCTGCTGAGCGAGGGCAGCGCCGCACAGGTTCAGGACGACCCCCGCGTCATTGATGTTTATCTCGGCCACTGAAGAGGTACTCCATGTTCGACATCTCCCGACTGAACGTCAGCTACGGCGAATCGCACGTCATTCACGACATCTCGTTCCAGGTGCAACCGGGCGAGTCGGTGGCCATCATGGGTCGCAACGGCATGGGCAAGACAACCTTGCTCAAGTCCCTCATCGGTTTGCTGCCCACACGCTCGGGTGACATCCAGTTGAACGGCCGCGCAATCAACGGGCTGCCTAGTCACCGCCGCGTGCAGCAAGGGTTGGCATTCGTGCCCCAGGGCCGCATGGTGTTTCCCTTCCTCACGGTGGAGCAGAACATCTTGTCTGGCGCTGAGCATTCGGGCCATCGCGAGGTGCCCGACTACATCCACCGTTTCTTCCCGGTGCTCAAGGAAATGAAGCATCGCAAGGCCGGCAACCTCTCGGGTGGGCAACAGCAGATGCTGGCCATCGCGCGTGCCCTGATTTCGGAGCCCAAAGTGCTGATTCTTGATGAGCCCACCGAAGGAATTCAGCCTTCAATCATCAAGGAGCTGGCCCAGACCCTCAACGTGCTTCGGCAGGAACGCGGCTTTGCCGTCGTGGTGTCGGAGCAGGTTCTCAGTTTTGCCCTCGACCTCGCTGACCGGTTCCTGGTCATTGACCGTGGGCGCATCGTGCACGAAGAACCCCGTGCCAATCTCAATCAGGAAAAGGTCAAGTCCTTCCTGACAGTCTGACGTAAACCCCCAAGGAGACCCTCATGCGACATGGTGACATTTCCAGCAGCAACGATTGCGTCGGCGTGGCCGTCGTCAACTACAAGATGCCCAGCCTGCACACCAAGGCCGAAGTGCTGGCCAACGCCCGAAAGATTGGCGACATGCTGGTGGGCATGAAAAAAGGCTTGCCAGGCATGGACCTCGTGATATTTCCCGAGTACTCCACGCACGGAATCATGTACGACTCAAAGGAGATGTACGAGACCGCTTCCTCTATTCCGGGAGACGAGACGGAAATTTTTGCCGACGCCTGCCGCCGTGCCAACGTTTGGGGTGTGTTTTCACTCACCGGCGAGCGTCACGAAGAACACCCCAACAAGGCACCCTACAACACGCTCATCTTGATGAACAACAAGGGTGAGATTGTTCAGAAGTACAGAAAAATCATGCCGTGGGTCCCCATTGAGGGCTGGTACCCGGGCGACTGCACCTACGTGAGCGAAGGCCCAAAGGGCATGAAGATGAGCCTCATCATTTGCGATGACGGCAATTACCCCGAAATCTGGCGCGACTGCGCGATGCGAGGCGCCGAACTCATCATCCGCTGCCAAGGCTACATGTACCCGGCCAAGGAGCAGCAAATCATGGTCGCCAAGGCCATGGCCTTTATGAACAACTCGTATGTGGCTGTGGCCAACGCGACGGGCTTTGACGGCGTGTATTCCTATTTTGGCCACTCCGCCGTGATTGGCTTTGACGGTCGCACCTTGGGCGAATGCGGCGAAGAGGAAATGGGCATTCAGTACGCCGAGCTGTCCAAGAGCCTTATTCGTGACGCTCGAAAGAACGGGCAGTCTCAGAACCACCTGTTCAAGCTGGTGCACCGCGGCTACACCGGCCTCATCAATTCCGGCGATGGAGACAAGGGCGTGGCAGCCTGCCCTTACAACTTCTACGCCAACTGGGTCAACGACCCGGAGGCCACGCGCGAGATGGTGGAGTCCTTCACACGCACCACCGTAGGCACCGCCGAATGCCCGATGGAAGGCATTCCAAACGAAGAGACGAAACACCGCTGAGTTCGTCACCAAAGCCGCGTCTTGTTCCGCACCTGAGGGCCTCCTTCCATGCAGTCACCTCTGCACGACCATCTCATTCAATCCGAGCCCTTCTACCAGCCTTCGGGGCAGGAAGTGGAGTGCTATGAGCGGGCATATCGGCATCGTATGCCGCTGATGCTCAAAGGGCCTACGGGTTGTGGCAAGACGCGCTTTGTCGAATACATGGCCTGGAAGCTCCAGCGCCCGCTGGTCACGCTTGCCTGCAACGAGGACATGACCGCCTCTGACCTGGTTGGGCGCTACCTGCTCGACGCACAGGGCACAGCCTGGCACGACGGGCCGCTGACCCTCGCGGTGCGTTACGGCGGAATCTGCTATCTCGACGAGGTGGTGGAAGCGCGCCAGGACACCACGGTGGTCATTCACCCGCTCACCGATGCGCGACGCATCCTGCCATTGGACAAAAAGGGGGAGGTCATCCACGCCCACCCGGATTTTCAGCTGGTGGTCTCCTACAACCCTGGCTACCAGAGCAGTGCAAAGGATATGAAGGCCTCCACCAGGCAGCGGTTCGCGGCCCTGGAGTTTGACTACCCCGATACTGATACCGAGGTCGCTATCGTCGCCCAAGAGGCGGGTATCGATGCTGTACTGGCGCGGCAGCTGGTCACCGTTGCACAGTGCACCCGCGCTCTCAAGCAGCGCGGCCTGGACGAAGGTGCGTCCACTCGGGTTCTCGTATATGCCGGCATACTGGTGCGCGACGGGCTCACTCCCGCACAAAGCTGCGAGATGACCCTGGTACGTGCACTCACCGACGACCCTGACATGGCTAAAGCTATCCGCGATTTCGTGCAGGCACAGTTCGGATGAAAGACGACCTCTCGGCGCATCTGGTCAACCCTGATGCAGATGTGATAGATGGACTTTTGCCTTCATTGAACTGGCTCAGCTCGGGTTTGTTCGGGAAGCCCCTAGTTGTCGCCGAAAGTACAGGGGGCCCACGCGCTCGCCGCACCATCATCACGCGCGAGCAGGTGTTGTTGAGCCGGCAGGCGCTGGAGGACGCTGTCGCACCTGCCTCGGCGCTATACCGGGCAACGGTGGCACACGCCGTAGCGCATCTTCTGTACTCGTCGCTCAAGCAGCCTGCGCGTGTGCTCAAGCCAATGAGCCAGGCCGTGGTTTCTGCTATCGAGGACGCGCGCGTAGAACGCCTGTTGGCCAGGCGATACCCTGGAGTGTCTGACTGGTTTCTCGAGCATCTGGCCCCTGTGCCTGAGGCGGGTAACTTCAGCTTCGAGGCGCTCATGGCGCGTATGGACCGCGCAATTGCCGACCCAGGGTACACCGACGACAACCACTGGGTGAACAAGGCCCGCCGGCTGTTTGAGGAAACGCAGTGCCACAGGGGCCTGGGCGACGCTCCAGCCTTTCGAGCTGTGGCATCAATCCTCGCCAATGACCTGGGACAGATGCGCGTGCGCTTTGACCCGCAGCATCACGTGGTCCCCGCTCCTTACCGGGACGACCACAGCATCCTGTGGCAACACGATGAGGACGCACAGGATGAACAGCAATCCATTGCGGCCCCTCGTTCCGCCCCAATGCGTGCTGCCGCGGTGCCACCCCCGAGCGTTGACAGCGCACAGGAAGTTCGACCACAGGCAGAGGTTGAACTGAGCCGCACCCTGCACGCTGAGTGGCACCACCGGTTGGGACTGTGGCGACGGGACTGGTGTACCGTGGTTGAGAAACTGCCAGCCCTGGCTGCTGCAAAGCTCAAGCACACCAACCCGCTGCTTCACCACACATTCAGTCCAGTTTCTCTGCACCGCGTGCGTCGCCTAAGCCGCCGCCAACGATTGCGCCGACAGTGGGAGGGCGAGGATATCGACCTCAACGCCGCCATTGAGGTGCTGATGGACCGCCGCCTCGACCTCCAACCAGAACCCCGCTTGTTCATGCGACCAGGCCGCGAGACGGGTGCGTCACGCATTTTGGTGCTTCTAGACCTCTCCGAGTCAACCAACGACCTGTCGGTCGCGCATGGGGTATCGCTGCTCGATATCGAAAAACAGGCTGCATTTCTGCTGGCTGAGGCAACGCTTCATACGCACGACTGCGTGGCCGTTCATGGCTTCAACTCCAACACGCGGGCGGAGGTGAGCTACTACCGCCTGCTGGAATGGGGTGAACCGCTGGACGACTCGGCGCGCGACCGCCTGGCTTCGGTGCCGGCCCGCCATTCGACCCGTTTGGGTGCCGCGCTGCGTCAGGCCACTTCCCACCTGATGGCCCAACCTGGGCGCCATCGAGGCCTCTTGGTCGTCACGGACGGCGCGCCATCAGATGTGGATGTGTTCGACCCTGACTACTTGGTGGAGGATGCCCGCATGGCAGTGCAGCAGGCGAATCGAGCTGGTATCCGCACCTTTTGTCTCGCGGTGGACCCTGCGGCCGACCGCTATGTACGCCGAATCTTCGGCTGGCGCGACCATGGAATCGCTGCAGATGCGAGTCACCTTCCGGTACAGTTACAGCGAGCCTTTGTGCGGCTCGCTGCCGGTTGAAGGTCGCGTCGCGCAGTCTTCGAAACAATCTGCAGTTCATCGGCTCTGACCATGCTCATCAACATTCTTGCCCTATACCCACCAGCAACGGCGCAAATATCACAGGTGCGCCATGGTTGACCGCGACCCGGTGCGCGTAGGCGTGCTGTTCTCTGCAACCGGAGTAACCTCCACGATCGGCCTGTCGCAGTTACACGGCGCTTTGTTAGCTATCGACGAAATTAACGAGGCAGGGGGTATCAATGGTCGTGAACTGGTGCCCGTGCAGTACGACCCTCAGTCGAACCCCCAGCGTTACGCCCAGCTTGCCGAACAGCTTATCGTCCAGGATAAGGTCAACGTCATCTTCGGCTGCTACATGTCCAGCAGCCGCAAGGCCGTGATACCCGTCATCGAAAAGTGGAACAGACTGCTGTTCTACCCGACACTGTACGAAGGATTCGAGTACTCGGCCAACGTCATCTACACCGGTGCCGCACCCAACCAGAATAGTGTGCAGTTGGCGGAGTTCATGACGGCCAACTTCGGGGCTCGTGTCTACCTCATCGGCTCCGACTACATCTACCCCTACGAGTCCAATCGCATCATGGGCGAGTTGGTGATGCAGCGCCAAGGCAGCGAGAAGCTGGCTGAACGTTATGTTGCACTGGACGCCACCGAGAAAGACTTTGCGGAAATCATGGTTGATGTCCGCAACAAGCGGCCTGACTTCATTTTTTCCACTGTGGTCGGCGACTCCACAGCTGCGCTCTACCGCGCCTATGCGGATGCCGGCTTTGACCCCAAGGTCCTGCCTATCGGCAGCCTCACAACCTCCGAGGCGGAAATCTCTCAGATGGAGAAAGGTTTGGCTACCGGGCACTACACCTCAGCACCTTACTTTCAGTCTATTGATTCGGCCGCCAACCAGCGCTGCTTGCAGAGCTTGCGTCGCCGCATGGGTGAGAGCTGTGTTCCCAATCTTTGCTGGGAAGCCTCGTACTTTCAGATGCACATCTTCGCCAACGCGATGCGGCAGTCCCACAGTGACGAAATCGCCGACCTACTGCCAGAGGTGTTGGGCAGTGAGTTCGATGCTCCGCAAGGTCGCGTGCGCATTGACCCCACAAATCACCATACCTGCCTGTACCCACGCATTGGCCGCGTCAACGCAGAGAGCCAGTTCACCATCGTTCGCCAGGCGCGTCGGTCAGTCTTTCCGGACCCCTACCTCGTCACCCATTCGCTGGGTGATTGGGCCGCCCGTCTGGACACCCTGGAGTCTTGATGGTCGACCGAGTGGAGCCTCAGCGTGTGGTGCGAGCCACGCCTCAGCAATTGAAGGAGCTTCGCACGCTGACGGTGGCGGTTATTCATCCGGACGACTCCGACGGCCGTCAGCTTACGCAACAGCTGCAACGAATCGGCTGTAAGGTGCAGGCATTCTGGCCTCCGGTTCAGTCTATCGGCAAAGAGATGGACGTTGTGTTCCTCGCAGTGCGACCCGAAATAATCAACCTCAACATGGATTGGGCGCAAGCAGACGATGCCCCGACTGTGATTGCGGTTGTCAACTACGAAAACCCCACCATCGTTGAACTGGTGTTGGGACTGGAGGCCAAGGCAGTTCTGCCCTCACCGGTGCGGTCGTTTGGTCTTCTATCGACGCTCGTGCTGGCTCGCGAGAGCCACAAAGTAAACCGTGCTTTGGCACGGCGCTTGAAGAAAGTGGAAGCAAAGCTGCTCGGGGTGCGGCACATTGCCGATGCCAAGGCCGTTCTGATGAAGACTCACCAAGTCTCCGAAACGGAGGCCTACGATGTGATTCGCGACCAGGCCATGGCGAAACGGACCACAACCGAGGAGGTCGCAAGGGCCATCGTCGAGGCGCATGAGTTGCTCTCTCTTTCCCTTCCCTCTCGCCACTCACGAGCGGAGTGAGTTAACAACTCTGCGTGATGTCACGTCGCGCCTCGGGGGATGAGTGGAGCCATTGTCTTCATGGCCATGGACGGTGTCGAGATACTCAAAGATGAAGAACGAGGATCATGCGCATTTCAAGAGTAGATGCGCTGCGTGTTGCCAGAGGGCTGATCATTGACAAATCGCATAACAAGGGTGGCCCGACGCCCGCCCTTAGTGATGATGCGGTTTCGGCCGATCGTGAGCAATGGTTGATATGGCCGTCTGGGCATAACGTGCCTTGCGGCACTGCGGCGCACTGTCGTCGGCCGTCTGAACCCTCCACACCAAATGGAGCTTCAGGATGAACTTGACTTCGAAGCCTGTGCTCCGACATGCGAAGCAGTGGCTTCACCAGAAG
>Ga0209343_10001487_pt1 | contig 31560 bp, 40 predicted proteins | sample RifCSPlowO2_02_FD_184026 | JGI IMG/M metagenome (GOLD analysis project Ga0209343, IMG submission 184026) | Groundwater microbial communities from Rifle, Colorado - Rifle CSP2_plank lowO2_0.2 (SPAdes) (version 2) | ecosystem: Environmental > Aquatic > Deep subsurface > Groundwater | place... | reverse complement strand
TGCCGTATCACTGGCACAGTACGAAGAAGGCATGTTCATCGTCCACAACGCCTCCGAACTTGGCGCCGCGATCCAACACGTCCGGGAGAATTCGGACGAATGTCGGCGGAAGCGGGAAGCCTGGCCGGCGTTGATTGAGCAGGTATTTGGCGATAGCGATCAACCACTTGGCGCGCAGTTGGATCGGGCCCTCGATGTCTTCGATCCACCGGCGTCGCACCCTTGCGCAGGAACGGTCACGACATGAACGAGCCGAGGGCTCAGGTCCGTCTATCGTCGCGGCGCCACGATTGGCCTGCGGCGAAGGCGCCTCGTCCGAAGAAGACTCCCAAAGCAGCCCAGATGGTACGCTCCCACCATGCAGAGGTCGTCATCAGGGCGAAACTGAGTGCGATCAGCAGCAGCCCCAGGTTGAGCGGCAGCTGGAAAGACGCCAGCCCGAGGTACCGCGATCTGGGCCGCCCCAGCTCGTCTCGGCGCCAATCGTGCCAGCCCACCGCGGCGACGATGATGGCAAGCGCGATTACCCAGAGACCGTGGACGCCAATGACGTACCAGCCAGTGCTCATGGTCCTGAACACCATACTAACGGTTCTGCGTTCGATTTCGACAGGAGGACGGCTGACCCGGCCGAAGCCGGACGCCGGCCTGCTGCTGGCTCCCAACCTATGAACATGACGAATCTCACAGTGAAGATCTTCGGCGACGGCGCCGAGCTCGATGGCATGGTCAACCTGGCGCGCGAGCCGTACATCAAGGGTTTCACGACGAACCCGACGCTGATGCGCAAGGCAGGTGTCGCCGACTATCGCGCCTTCGCGAAGCAGGTCCTGGCCGCGATTCCCGACAAGCCGGTCTCCTTCGAGGTGTTCTCGGACGAATTCGCGGAGATGGAACGGCAGGCGACGGCGATCGCGAGCTGGGGCGACAACGTCTACGTCAAGATTCCGGTGACCAACACCGCGCGCCAGCCGGCCTACGATCTCATCCGGACGCTGAGCCAGGCCGGGGTCAAGGTGAACGTCACCGCCATCATGACGTTGTCGCAAGTCCGGCACGTGGTGGATGCGGTGTCTGGCGGGGCGCCGTCCTGTGTCTCCGTATTCGCCGGGCGAATCGCCGACACCGGGCGGGATCCCGTTCCGTTGATGTCCGCCGCCGTCGAATTGCTCCGGATAGCGCCGCGGGCGGAGCTCATCTGGGCCAGTCCTCGAGAGCTGCTGAACGTGTTTCAGGCCGATGCGATCGGCTGTCACATCATCACTGTGACCAACGACCTGCTGAAGAAGCTGGCGCTCGTGGGAAAGGACCTCGATGACTATTCGCTCGACACGGTCAAGATGTTCCATGACGACGCGGCGCGGGCAGGATTCCGGCTGTAAGGCCGACCGGCAGATCGCATGGCTGCATCCCTCGCGCGCCCGAGAGGCGCGCTCGCTCGTCAGTGCGGCAATACACAGAATCGGCAGCCGTGAAAGGACAGGCATGAAGTCTCGGTCTCTCAGGCGCGACCCGTGGGTGACCGCGTGAAAGCACTCGTTCGATACCTGGAGCGTGACGCGTTCCCATGGACCTTGGCTCTGAGCGTGTACGTCATCTCGCATGGCCTCTCATTCCTGTTTCTCGGCGCCGTCTTCTGGGATGATTGGACACTGGTGGATGTCAGGCCGGAGGTGATTCTCGATGTATATCGGCAGAATGGTTCAGTTTTCGCTCACGCGGGCTACCTGCACATTGCGATGTTGACGACAGGCCCAGCCGGGTACCACATCCTCACGTTCGTGTTGCTGTTTGCCTCAGGTGTGCTGGTGTGGGCCATCGTGCGCGCCATCCCCGAGGTCCATGCAATCGATCGCAGCCTGATAGCCATTCTCATTGTTACGGCGCCCCTGTATTCGGCTCGTGTGGCGCTGATTGTGTTCCCGTACACACTCAGGCTGTTCCTCTTTTTTTGGGCTTGGTATCTATTGGTGACCAAGCGCCGTACCGGGTCACGCGTGTTGTCATTTGCGTTATTTGCTCTCAGCGTCAACACGCCTTCGCTACTCGTGTTCTATCTGCTGCCGTGTCTGCACCTGCTGTGTCAGACGTTCCGTCAGCGTTCAGAAGAGCACGCTGCGCGAGCGATGCTGTGGATAGTCCCGTTCGGCGGCCTGCCACTTTTGTTTTGGTTCGTCAAAAGGCAATTCTTCAGGCCGTATGGATTGCTTGAAGGCTACAACGAGATCAACCTCGGAAACCTGCAACACGACTTGCCTTGGCTCGTGGCCGGCCTGGCCTACACGCTTGTGTTCGTGGCCGTGTGGCGATACGTCAAGTCAGAGAGATTGAAGGCCCTCTCTGCGATTCCAATCGGGTTGTGGATCCTCTGGCTGGCTGTTGTACCGTATCGAGCGATCGGGTTTGGTGTGCCGATACGAGTGTGGTGGGATCTGTCCTTCTATGATTGGTGGTCGAGGCACCAGCTGCTGTTGCCCCTCGGATTTGCGGTCGTGGTGACGAGTGTCGATAAGGCGCTCAGATTCAAAAGGGTGCCGGTCATCGTCTGTCTCGTCGTGGTCGCGAGCGTGGCGTACAATGTGCGCGTCGAATCAGAGTATTACGTCGATTGGACCAAGCAACGGGAAATCATCCGGTTACTGGGATCGTCCGAGGACGTACGGAAGTCGAAGACGATTCTGTTCGAGGACGACGCCGCGTTCCTCAACGCCAGGACCAGGACGTTCAGACACTACGAATACAACGGTTGGCTGAAGCGCGCGTACGGAGACGAGACCCGCTTCGCCATGGACAGGCCCCTGTGGCGCGGATCCCTCTCGGACCAGATCGATCCCAGCTGGCGGAATGCCTTCAGCGAGAAATACAACGCGGGTCAATACGTCGCCGGTGTGCCGGATGCTCTGATTCGCATTCACGCCGCGAACGGACGATGGAGAACGTTTGTGACAGGCTCAGCCAAAGTCAGTCTCGAGGTGTCGCTGCTGCATGCAGGGCGATGAGCCTCATCACGACCTCCTCCACCTCGTTGGTTGCCCCCTCTGCGTCCCCCCGCTAGGCACGCGTGCCGTACATTCCCTTCAATCGCCCCGCACTCGCCGGACGCGAGCTCGAGTACATCCAGCAAGTCGTTGGGACCATGCATCTGGCGGGCGACGGCGTGTTTACTGGCAGGTGTCACGCCCTGCTCGAGCAGTCGCTTGGCGCGCCGAAGGTGCTGTTGACGACCTCCTGCACGCACGCGCTCGAAATGACGGCGCTGCTGCTCGACATCCAGCCGGGCGATGAAGTCATCGTGCCCTCGTTCACGTTCGTGTCAACCGTGAACGCGTTCGTGCTGCGCGGAGCGAAGCCGGTGTTCGCGGATGTTCGGCCCGACACACTGAATCTGGATGAGACGCAGCTCGAGGGCCTGATCACCGGGCGCACGCGCGCCATTGTCGTCGTGCACTACGCCGGGGTCGGGTGCGAGATGGACACGATTCTCAGCCTCGCCACGCGCCGCGGCATCCCGGTCGTCGAGGACAATGCTCACGGGCTGTTTGGCCGGTACAAGGGCCGGCCGCTCGGGACGTTCGGCGACATGGCGACCTTGAGCTTTCACGAGACCAAGAACATCACGTGCGGAGAGGGCGGAGCGCTGGTCCTGAACAACCCGGCGCGAATCGCTCGCGCCGAGGTTCTCCGGGAGAAGGGCACCGAACGCAGCCGCTTCTTCCGAGGGGAAATCGACAAGTACACGTGGGTGGACGTCGGATCGAGCTATTTGCCGTCGGATATCCTGGCGGCGTTCCTGTATGCGCAACTCGAGGCCCAAGAGCAGATCCAGGCCAGGCGGCGCGTGCTCTGGAACCGATATGAGCAAGGGTTGCGGGACTGGGCGGGCGAACGTGGCATTCGGCTGCCGGTGGTGCCCGCCGAATGCGAGCAGCCGTTTCACCTCTTCTATCTCCTGATGCCGTCGCTCGAACAGCGTCAGGCGTTGATCGCCCGACTGAGATCCCGCGACATCAGCGCGGTCTTCCATTACCTGCCCTTGCACCTCTCTGCTATGGGCCGCCGTCTGGGAGGGAAGCCGGGCGACTGTCCCGTGACGGAGGACGCGAGCGATCGGCTGGTGCGGCTGCCGCTGTCGGCTGGGTTGACAGACGCGGAGCAGGAACGTGTGATTGCGGCGGTCAGAGCCTCAACGTGAACCGCGTCGAGGAAGCTGCCTGTATTCAGGAGGGGCTCACTCGGTGTGGATTGCTGAGGTGCCTCGTTGCCGCGGCGCCACCACGCCGGTGACGTTGCCGGCACCGATGAGGGGAAAGGCGTTCGTTGTTCTTCGTAAGCGTGCCTTGCGGCGGGCCAATCGGAAGACGACGTGAAACACCGGCCCGGAGGAGATCGGGTGAGTGGGCGCGTGCATAATCTGTGGACCAATGTCGGCGTAAGGCTGTCATGAGCGAGAAGCGCGTCATCGAGTGTCTTCAGAGGAACCACATTCGTGCGATCGCGACGGTGCCGTGCGACAGGATGAGGTGTTTCCTGTCCATGCTCTACGGGGAACGGCGCTTTGAGCTGATTCCGCTGAACAAAGAGGAAGACGGAGTTGGCATCTGCGCGGGGATCTACCTGGGCGGGGGGCGGCCGATGATGGTCATCCAAAGCTCAGGTCTCGGTAATGCCATGAATGCCGTGATGTCGCTTGGCGTCGCGTATGGGCTGCCTCTACCGATTCTTGCCAGTTGGAGGGGCATCTATAACGAAGGAATTGCCGCTCAGCGGCCGTTCAGCAAAGAGCTGCCCGCGGTCCTCGCTGCGTGGGACGTCCCGTACAAGACGATCCTTGAACCCGAGGACCTGCCGCTATTGGATGACGTCATTCAGGGCGCCTTCGCGAACAACACACCGTACGTCGCGCTGGTCTCTCCGAAGGTCTGGCACGACGAGGGTTTTGTTCCGCCAGAGGTCTTTCCCACCCGGGCGCGCGAGTCGGCGTTCGATTACACGAGAACCATACGGGACCCGGAGTTTACCCGGTATGAAGCGATTCAGATCATCGCTGAGCATCTGGACGCCCAAGCCGTCGTATCCAACATCGGTGTAGCGAGCAAGGAGCTGTACGCGGTCCGGGATCGGGAACTCAATTTCTACATGACTGGCAGTTGGGGGCAGGCCTCGCCCATCGGCTTCGGCATTGCTCTCGCGACCGGGCGGGACACGCTGGTGATTGACGGCGACGGTAGCTTGCTCTGCACCAGCGCGCTGTCGGTCATCGGCTCCAGGCAGCCGAAGACCCTGTTCATCTTCTGTTTGGACAATGGGACCCATGCGACGACCGGCGATCAGATGACCAGCGCCTTCCGAGGCGTGGATATGGAGGTTTACGCCAGGGTCATGGGCATCACGAACACGCGCAAGGTGCAGACCCGAGAGCAACTCCATGATGCGCTGACCCATCTGGTCGATGGCCCTCAGTTCATCCATGTCCTCATCAAGCCAGGCAACGCGGCCGTCCCGAATATTCCGCTGCCTCTCAAGGAGATTCGGACCCGGTTTCGCGACGCCCTCCACCACCAGATTGGGCGACCCGGCCATGAACCTAGCGGACAGTGAAGAGATCTCGGTTTTGCTCCGACTACGTGGGAGAACGTGATGAGGCTGTTTCTTCCCGGCGCTGGCAACAAGATCAATCACATCCGCAATTTCATGGAAGTCCCGGGCGTGAGCCGGGTCATCATTTCAGATGTGTACCCCTGGTCGTACGGGGCCTTCGTCGCCGATGCGGCGTATCAGACGCCACCCTTTAGTGCGCCTGAGTTCCTGGACGCGCTGGATGGCATCTACCGGCGCGATCCGTTCGACGTCTGCATCCCGATTCACGACGCCTCGCTGAGGCTGTTTTCAGATCTGCAAACGGGAACACGCCGGTATCCATTTATTCTGGCGATGAACCCTCCCGAGACGGTGGACGTGATCGCAGACAAGGTTCGCACGTATGAATTCTGCGTTTCCCACGACCTGCCGACGCTGCGTCTGTGGACACTCCACGACTTCCTGGCCCTGGGGCAATACGCCTATCCGTACTACTTGAAACCACGACACATCAACCTGCGCGGCACCAGCCGGGCACTCTTCATGGCCATTGAGGATGCCCACGATCTCACGTACGCCACGGAGAAACTCAGAGGGCGAGAGGCGGATTTCGTCGTGCAGGAACATGCGACAGGCGCCGCAATCAACGCGGACTTCTTTTGCGACCGCGAAGGCACGGTGAAATCGGTCGTGGCGGTCAAGCGCCTGGCGATGGGTGCCTCACGGGGGATCTCCCGCGGCGAAATCCTCTTCGACAGCGGCCTTCGGCCGTACGTCGAGCGCATCGCGGCGCATCTGAAGTTGTGGGGTGCGAACCAGGTGCAATTCTACGTGGACGGAGACGGACAGCCGAAGATCCTGGAAATCAACGGCCGGTTTTCCGGATCGAGCGCGTTCGTGAAGGCAGCCGGCGTCAACTACTTCGAGTATTTCATCAAGCTCCTCCGGGGCGAACACTTCGACATTCTGGAGGAACCGGCGCCGCTCAACATGACGTCTTGGGAAAGCCCGCATTTTTATGCCGAATCAGCCTTGCAGGCCCTGACCTAGCTCGTGCCGGCCCTCAGAAGATCCGGTTGACCAGTCCGGTCATCTCCCCGATCCCGCAGCGTCCACGTGCGCGACCTGCCACATTTGCGCGGCGTTTCCATGACCGGTGCGCCCAGACTGCAGCACGGCTTCAATCACGCGGCTCTGCTCCTGTCGGTCAGTCCGGCCGATAACCCTTGCGGCAGACTCGTTCCTGCGGGCTGCCACGAGCACGCCAAGATAGGCCGCTTCGCTATTTGAGTGCACGCACTATCCACGCCGTGAGGCGATGACCCGACCGCCTCACGCGGTGCGGTTGTTTCACTCAGAAGCCGTCTATCCAAACAGGTAGAGACTGTCAATATGCTGGTGTCCGTGGTGATTCCGGTCTACAACACGTCGGTGGCCGAGGAAATCGTTGATCGTATCGGCGCCGTGTTTGCGAGCCGCTCCGAATCCTACGAGATCGTCTTCGTCGACGATTTCTCGCCAAGCCAAGACGTATGGCCCAGACTGGCGGCCCTCGCCGCGCGGAATCCTGCCGTGCGCGCCATCCAGCTGACCAGGAACTTCGGCCAGCATGCGGCGACGCTGTGTGGCCTCAGAGAGGCAGGCGGCGACGTGGTCATTACCATGGATGATGATCTCGAGCACAGTCCCGAGGACATCCCCGCGTTGCTCGCGCACGCCGATCGCGACATCGTGCTCGCGCAATTCAAAAGCAAACGTCACAGTCTTCCCACGCGAATAGGCAGTCGGATCAAGAGCTTCTTCGATTGGGTGATCCTCGGCAAGCCACGCCACCTCCAGTTCAGCTCATATCGAATGCTCAGCCGGGTGGTGGTCGAAGGGATGTTGTCGATCCGCACGCCGCACCCGTTCATTCCCGCGCTGATGCTTCACGTCACCAAGGACGTGACGGGCGTGGAGGTTGAACATCGCCAGCGCCGCGAAGGCCACAGCAACTATACGTTCCGAAAGCGCGTTCGTCTCTTCAACGACCTTCTCATCCACAACTCGTCTCTGGTGCTGCGCCTCGTGGGCAACACTGGCATCGCGATGGCGGGTGTCAGTGTTTTCGTCGCCGGCAACACCATCTACAGAAAGTTCGCGCACGGCATCGCGATTGGCGGCTGGGCCTCGCTGTTCGCGGCGCAGTTGTTGATCGGAGGCTTGCTTCTCTTTGGCCTCGGCGTGATTGGCGAGTATCTGATCCGGATCATCGAAAGCAGCGAAACGAGGCCCACTTACTTGATCCGCCGTCGAGCCCGGGCGTCGGTGTCGGCGGATCTCCAGGGTCGCTGACCCACCGCATCGACGACGTCAGTAAGCGCGTGGCCGTCGTGCAGCCCAACTACATCCCGTGGACACAGATTGCAGCGAGAAGAACCAATATGGACTTCTGGTTCCGGGCGCCACATTCCCTGTAGGGTGATCCAGTGTTGAGGGCCTTTTCTCTCACAATCCAGCGCCTTGGAGGCGTGGCCGTTGTCGGGTTCCTGCTCGCCAACGTTGTCGTGCTTGCAATCCTCAGAGTATCGGTCCTCGACCAGGTGATTCTCCTGAGTGAGATCGCCGGCCTTGCGCTCGCGGGATCACTCATCGTCGGGGGCCTGACGAAAAGATCCTGGCTCGCTCCGTTATCAGACCGCCTCACTTACTGGGTGGTGTCGTTTCTCGTCGGCACACTCGTCTTCGTATCCGTGGTCTTTGCACTGCTTCACCGCCCCGTCTTTCAGGCTCTCGGCCTGTCGAATCCACAGGTCGCGGTCCGAGTCGCCACGGTTCTTTTGATTCCCAGCGCGCTCTGTGGCCTGGTGCTGCGTCCGCGTGCCCCGAACGGCTCTGCCGGTGAGAGATCTGGCCTGTTGTTCGCGGTGGTCCTTGCCACATTGCTGTCCGCGACTACGAACTACGGCTTCAGGAACAACAGCGATGATTTTACGATCAGGGACCGGCTCCAGCGAGGCGCCTCGTCCTCGACAATACCGAACTGGGGACCGCAGGGAGACAAGTCGGTCCATTTGATCGTGACGACCGAGCCCATGATCCAGTCGGGCCTGCCTTCGGGCATACAGGCCCATCGCGGGGTCCAGGCCCTGATGATCGGCCTGTCTGCGCCGATTCGCGGAGGTTTCCCGGAGAACATCATCAAGACGTCGAAAGTGGTTGAACTGGTCTTCCACCTTTCCTTTCTGTACCTCTTCCTGGTGCTCTGTCGGGAGGTCTTCAACATGGATCGCAAGGCCACTGTACTGGTCCTTGCGGGTGCAGCCTTCTTCGCACCCATCAACTTTCCATTCAATAGTGTTGAGACGTCCTCATATGCTGGCCTGTTCAACGCCTCCGGGACTCTCTATCACAATCTCCCCCAGCTGTTTTCGCTGACGTTCGCGTTGGGTGGGATCGTGCTGATCGGCCGGTCGATTCGCGCGGGTCACTCCGGCTTCGCCATCGGCTGTGCCTTGATCGCAGGGTCCTTCGTCTTCAAACCCGCGCTCTATACCGTGCTCGCGCCCTCGGCCTGTCTGCTTCTCATGTTCCTGAGAGATCCCTTCAGCCGGGATCGGTTGGCCGGATACATCGTCCTTTCGATTCCGGTGGCGATCTGGTCAGGCTACCGGATGGTGTTTCACACGGAGACCCGGACGTTGAATCCGATCATCCGCCCGTTTGCCCTGTTCATGAAGCGGGGAGGCCTGCGGTTCCCGGAGTGGGTCATGCAACACACCTGGGTCTTCGGGGCGATCGTGCTGGGACTGTCGTTCGCCGCTTTCCTTCCTGCGTTGCTGTCCGACCTGACTTCGTTCATCCGCAAGATCCGTGGCTCCGGTGCTCCTGGAGTGCGCGCCTGGATCCAGTCCCACTGGCTGGAGTCCTTCCTGATGCTCAGCCTGGTCTTCGGAGTCCTCCAGCGGATTCTCCTGCTGGAGAACAACAGTCAGATGTACAGTGGCAACTTCGGTTGGGCTGGCGCAGCCATGGTCCTCTTGAGCCTTCCGATTCTCGTGCTGAGGCTCACACGCTCGCCTTCGGCGCTCGTGAGAACGTCGGGTCTTGCGCTCTACGCCCTTCAACTAGGTTACGGAGTCCAGCATCTGATCATGGTCACCTACTTCGCGTGGTACTGAGGCCAGAGCCGCGTGGTGAAAGTGACTGGTAGAGGATCGACAAGGTCGATCCCGTGTACTGCACTTTGCGCATGGCGATGGACAAACACAAGCGTCGATGTGGATCGCGGCCACCGATTTTCCGACCACGGCGGCGCAGCCGTTCTACGAGCGCCTGAACGGGATCCTGGACGACGCGCGATTCGATGGGCACGTCGAGGCCTTGTGTGCGCCATTTTGATCTTAATCTTAATACGGACTATCGTCAGTACAGCATGGTCGTTCCCACATTCGTGCGCCAGGCGCTGGCGAGCGAGCCGTTGCTCGTGCACGGCGACGGTGCGCAGTCGCGGTATTTCAACCCATGTGCGTGACGTCGTGCGCGCCGTGGCGGCCCTGAGCGATCGGCATGACGCCATGGGCAAGGTGTTCAATGTCGGCGGCATGGAGGAGATCTCGATGCGGGCGCTCGCCGAGCGAGCGGTGGTGCTGAGCGGCAGCCGGTCCGAGGTCCGTCTCCAGCCCTACGAGCAAGCCTTCGACAGCGGTTTCGAGGACATGAGCCGGCGGGTGCCCGACGTGTCGCAGATTCATGCGCTGCTCGGCTTTCGGCCCGAGACCCCGCTCGACGACATCCTTCGGGATGTGACCGCGTCGGATCGGCGGCCGGCGGAATCGGTACCGGTGTCCGGGCGCCTGTAGCGACAGACTGCTGCTGCCATGTCCCGCGTGCTGATCACGACGGTGCCCTTTGGGCAGAAGAACCGCGCCCCGATTGATCTGCTGGAGCAGGCCGGCCTCGACTACTGCATCAACCCCTTTGGTCGTCGACTGACCCAGACGGAATTGACCGGTCTCATCGGCGATGTCGAGTGCCTGGTCGCCGGCACCGAACCCATCGGCGAGCAGGTCTTCGCGGCGGCGCCGCGCCTTCGTCTTGTCTCGCGGGTGGGCATCGGCCTCGACAACGTGGACTTGCTCGAGGCGCGTCGGCGTGGCATTGCCGTGGCCTACACGCCCGACGGTCCGTCGCCGGCCGTCGCCGAACTGACGATCGGCCTGATGGTCGCGCTCCTGCGCGGCGTTCACCACGCCAACGCGCGCGCGCACGGCGGCGGCTGGGAGCGCATCATGGGGCGCCGGCTGTCCGAGGTGACGGTGGGCGTGATCGGCGTTGGCCGGATCGGCAGCCGGGTGATCAAACTGCTCGAACCCTTTGGCGGCCGCATTCTGGCGCACGACATCCGGTCGATCACCGTGCCGCAGGCGGTCACCTGGGTGGACTTCGACACGATCTGCCGCGAGTCGGACGTGCTCACGCTGCACGTGCCGCTGACCGCCGCGACGCGCAACTTGTTTGACGCCTCGGTGCTCGCCAGGTTGAAGAGCGATGCCTTCCTCATCAACACCGCCCGGGGCGGCATCGTTAATGAGGCCGCACTGGCCGAGGCGCTGCGCGCCGACCGCTTCGCGGGCGCCGCCGTGGACGTGTTCCAGGTCGAACCGTATCACGGCGAACTGGGCGGGATCGATAACTGCCTACTGACCAGCCACATGGGGTCGATGTCCGAGGACTGCCGGTTCCGGATGGAGTACGACGCAGTGGAAGCCGTGGTGCGCTGGGCCCGTGGAGAGACGGTGGAGCAGTTGGTGCCGGAGGCCGAGTACGCCCTGCGCGAGCACGCGTAGAAGCCGACCGTGAACGCCGTCGACCGGCGCGGGCCATCCTGAATCTCGATTCGATCTGCCTTCCAGTGGCCCGATTTGCCCTTGCCCCATCTACTGGGGCAGGGGTACACTTCGTTCAACTTTCGATGCGCCTCGCAAAACTGCATATGGCTGGATTCAAGAGCTTTTCCGAGCCTGCGGAGCTTGCCCTCGACGACGGCGTGACCGCGATTGTCGGGTCCAACGGCTGCGGCAAGAGCAACGTCGTGGACGCCATCACTTGGGTCTTGGGTGAGCAAAGCGCCAAGAGCATGCGCGGCGACCGCATGGAGGACGTGATCTTCAGCGGCAGCGATGACCGCAAGCCGACGGCGGCCGCGGAAGTGCGCCTGATGCTGAGCCAGGTGGAGCAGGCGGCGATGCAGGGCGTGCTTCTTCGGACTGCCCGTGCAGCCGAGCAGCGAGCCGACCGAACGCGGTTTCGGCGCCACTCCGTTCGACCAATTGATCGTGGCGGCGTTCGAAGACCGCGAAGGCGTTCGGGCGCGGCTGAGATCGCTCGGTGTTCCCAAGGAGAAGGTCTTTTGGCTCTAACCTATCCGACCCCGGACGCCGATTGGCTGCGTGACTGCCTCGGGCATTACCGCCGGGCCCTCGACGCAGACGTGATCGCATCGCTCGTCCGGCTGAAGGAACTCGTCACCGCGACACGGGCGCGAGGCGGCAAACTGATCTGCGCCGGCAACGGCGCCAGCTCGGCGATCGCCAGCCACGCTGCGGCGGACTACACGAAGGCCGCCGGTGTGCGCGCGGTGACGTTCCATGACGTTGACCTGATCACCTGTTTCGCGAATGACTTCGGCTACGAGCGGTGGATTGAACAGGCACTCGCGGCGTACGCCGACGACGCCGACCTGGTGATCCTCATCAGCTCGAGCGGCTGGTCGCCCAATGTCCTACGGGCGGCCGAATACGCCCGCGGGCGCGGACTGACCGTGGTCACACTTACCGGGTTCGCTCCGGACAACCCGCTGCGCCAACTCGGTGATCTGTCGCTGTGGGTTGACAGCCGCGCTTACAACGTTGTTGAATCGGTGCATCAGATCTGGCTGCTCATGGTCTGCGATCTGCTGGTGGGGTTCATGGAGTACCCAGCGACGCGGGGCGCGCGCGACTCGGGCGCGGCCACACCTTCCACATGACGTCCCGTCGGCGCAAAGCTCTCGTCACGGGCGGCACGCGCGGCATCGGCGCGGCCACGGCCGTGGCGCTTCGTGACGCGGGGCTCGACGTGGTGGTGACCGGGACCATGCCCGACGGGGCGGCACCGAATGGTTGCAGTTACCTAGCGATCGACTTGTCAGATCCCGCGCGAGCGGAAGCCTTCGCTGAAGAAGTGGCACGCGGCGGGTTTTCGGTACTCGTGAACAACGCCGGCGTGAACAAGGCGGGCCCCGTTGAGGGGTATGCCCGCCTGGACCTCGAGCGGATTCTCGACGTGAATCTCGTCGCCCCGTATCTCTTGTGCCGCGCCGTCGTGCCGGGCATGCGCGCAGAGCGGTACGGCCGCATCGTCAACATCACCTCGATCTTCGGCGTGGTCAGCAAGGCTGGGCGATCGGCGTATTCGGCGTCCAAGTTTGGTTTGTTCGGCCTGACGCGGGCGCTGGCGCTCGAGGTCGCGGAGGACAACGTGCTCGTCAACTGCCTGGCGCCGGGGATTGTGGACACGGAGTTGACCCGCACGGTGCTCGGCAGCGCCGGCATCGCCGAGCTGGTGCAGCAGGTCCCGATGCGGCGGCTCGCGCGCCCGGAGGAAATCGCGCGTTACGTAGCGTTCCTCTGCGGCGACGACAACACCTTCATGACCGGGCAGACCGTGGTCGTTGACGGGGGCTTCACCTGTGCGTGATCTGGTGATTCAGTCGCATCGGGGGCCCTACCGGGTTCGGTTCGGGACGGCGTTCGAGGGGCTCGACGCCCTGGGGCCGCGCGCGATGGTGATCGTCGATACCCGTGTCGCGGACCTCTACGCGGACCGGCTCGCGGGCCCCATGGCGGCGTCCTCGACGCTGCGCATTGAGGCCACGGAACTCAACAAGTCACTGGAGCGGATGCCGGAGTACGTCCTGCACCTGCTGGACCACGGGCTGCGTCGCGACTGCACGCTCGTGGCGGTCGGCGGGGGCATCATCCAGGACATCGTGTGTTTCATCGCCGCCACGGTCATGCGCGGACTGCCCTGGACGTTCTATCCGACGACGCTGCTCGCCCAGGCCGACAGTTGCATCGGATCGAAATCGTCCATCAACGTCGGCCCCTTCAAGAACCAGCTCGGGACGTTCACGCCCCCTACCGACATCCTCGTGTCTACCGACGTCCTGGACACCCTAGACGAGGCCGATCTGCGATCGGGGCTTGGCGAGGTCATCAAAGTGCACGTGGTAAGCGGCGGGGATGACGTGCGCGCGCTCGCTCGCGACTATTCGCGGCTGGCCACCGATCGCCCCCTGGTGCGGCACTACATCCGCCGGTCGCTCGAGATCAAGCAGGTGCGGATCGAGGCCGACGAGTTCGACACGGGCGTTCGCCTGGTGCTCAACTACGGTCACACCTTCGGCCACGCGATCGAGAGCGCGACACACTATGCCGTTCCCCATGGGATCGCCGTGACGATCGGGATGGACTTCGCGAACTTCGTGTCCTGGAAGTTCGGCCTGCTCGACCGCTCGACCTTCGAGTTCCTGCACGAGCTGCTCGCGGCCAACTGCGGAGCGTTCGCCACGGTTCCCATCCCTGATGGGGCGTTCTTCGACGCGTTGGCGCGCGACAAGAAACACAGCGGCTCGGTATTGTCGCTGGTGTTGCTGCGCGGCCCCGGCGACGTTTTTCTCGACCGGTACCCGAATGACGATCGGTTTCGGGACATCTGTCGTGAGTTTCTTGCAGAACTGCCGGCGCAGGCTGCCGGCCGGCCGGTGGCGTGACACCGAGGGTGTCCACTCGCCGGGGGCGGACGATCCTCATCGCTGCCCGTCATCCGAGCGCTGCAGGCGGTGCGGCCTCACTTGCAGCGGCCGCACGTCGGCGACGCCTCTGCGTGGAGATTCTGGCGAGCGGGCCGGCGTGGTCCAATCTGACCGCGAGCCGACTGCCACACGTGTATTCGTTTCGCACGGCGCGCGAACGGTATCCGTCCCTGCCGGTCTACGCAGGGCCCGAGCGCATCGAGCGCGATGACTGGACGCGGCCCGTTCGGGCCCGCCGCCTGGTTGAGCAGATGGTGGCGTGGCTGGTGTGTTACCTGGCCGAGTCACGGCCGTCCGCCATCCTGCTGACAGATGCGACCGAACAGCTCGGCGCGGATCAGCTGCTCGCGATCGCCGCGAGCCGCGTGGGGATTCCCACCGTCCGCGTGCGCGACGCCTGGGGCACGGCGGCCGGCGTCGAGAACCGCGCGTGGCGCGACCGGCTGTCCGTCGCGTTGCGGCGTGAGGCGCTGGCGACGCGGTACCTGGAGATTGACGAGCGGGGCGTCGAGCTTTCGGCACGCCGACTGGGGATTCCGCGCAACCGCCTGCGAGCCGTCCGCGGCTTGTACACCCTCGACCGGCTCGTGGGTCGCGCAACTCCGGCGCGGCGGGCCCGTGCACGACAGCGAATTGGTGTGGGCCCGAACGAACCGTTGGTCGTGTTTTTCGTGCAGCCGACCCATCGGGAGCGTGCAGAGGTCGAGGCGCTCGATGCTTTTGTCGGCGCGATGAACCGGGCGGGTCTGGGCACGAGGGGCGTCATACTCGCAACCCAGGAACACCCGCGGGAGGCCGATCCGGCCGATGGCCGCCTGGGCCTCAACTGGGCGGCCGCCCGCGCCACGGCGGCGTACGACGGCCGAGTCGTCAACTTCACGCCGCTGGTGATCGGGCAACGCACGGTCTCCTTCGAGGACACCATGATGGCGGCGGATGTGTTCGCGAGTAGCTACTCGAACGCGTCGATCGAGGCGACCGCGCTCGGCGCGAGCGCCGTAGGCCTCAGACCCGAGGAGTGCCCCATTGGCTTTCACACGCTGTGCCCCGCCGGCGTGCGGCGCACAATGCGCACCACGCGAGCGGGGATGACGATCATGCCGTTCGCCGCCCAGCGTGCGTTGCCGTACGCCACCAGGGCTGGCGACATCGCTCCGGCCGTCGCGCGGCTCCTATTCCGGCCGTCGAGCCGGGAAGCCCACTTTCGGGTTTTGCGGCGGCGTTGGCACCTCGGCGCCTGCGCAGACCGCGTCCTCGACGAGGTGCTGGAGTTGGTGAGTCAGTCATGATCAGGGTTGGCATTATCGGGTTAGGGTCGATGGGCCGCATCCGTTTGCACGAGGTGACCCGGTCGTCACAGGCGCGGGTCGTCGCGGTGGCCGATCCCGGGACGTCGCCCAGCGTGCCCGGCGTCGCGACGGTGGGCACCGACGCGATCATCGCCGACCCGTCGATCGACGCCGTGTTCATCTGCACGCCGAACCATTTGAACCAGGAGCTGACGATCCGGGCGCTCGGCGCCGGGAAACACGTCTTCTGCGAGAAGCCGCCGGCCTTCAACGCGCACGGCGTCGAGGCCATTATCGCGGCGGAGCGCGCATCGGGCGGCCGGAAGCTCATGTACGGCCTCAATCACCGCCACCATGACAGCATCATCCGCGCGAAAGCCCTCATCGATTCCGGGGTGCATGGGCGGCTGCTGTGGATGCGCGGGCGGTACGGCAAAAGCGTCGACGAGAGCTTCTACAGCAACTGGCGGTCGAAGCGGGCGCTGGCGGGCGGCGGCATCCTGATCGATCAGGGCCTGCACATGCTCGATCTGTTCCTGATGATGGCCGGGGACTTCGACGAGGTGCATGCGTTTGTCTCAACGATCTACTGGAAGCTGGACGTCGAGGACAATGTGTTCGCCATTCTGCGCAACCAAGCCGGTGTCGTGGCTTCGCTCCATTCGACCATGACGCAGTGGCGGCACCTGTTCTCGCTTGAGATGTTCCTCGAGCATGGCAATATCATAATCAACGGTTTATTGACCACGTCCGGCTCGTACGGCGAAGAGGCGATGACCGTGGCGCGGAATCGCACCGCCGCGCCCGCCGCACGCTGGAGCGACGAGGAATGCACGCGGTACAGCGTCAATAACTCGTGGCGCTACGAGGTCGAACATTTCCTCTCGGCCGTTGCCTCGGATTCGCCGATCCATTACGGCACCTCGGCGGACGCGCTGAAGCTCATGCGCCTCGTCGATCGAATTTACCAGGCCGACGCCCGGCCGGAGGGGCAGGGGTTGAGTTGAAGGCCGTCCGGCCTCCGCACATAGTCGGCCAGGTCGTGTTCGTCGACGGCCTGCCAGACTGCGGCAAGACCATGATGGCGCACCTGCTGTTCGTCCACACGCCGCTCGTGCTGGACGCGCTGGGTGACCGGGGGAAGATCGTTGAGGTGGTCAGGCACCCCCTTTACATGATCAAGCAGCAGTCCCTTTACATGGATCGGTTTGCGTCCGATCCCCGCGATTTCTCGATCTGGATCGAAGCGGAGGGCGGCACGGTCCCGTGGTTTGCCCGCGGCTGGGAGCGGAAGTTCCTCGAGTCCAACGCCATGGATCGTGCCATCCATATGGTGGACGAGATGGGTCGCAGGCACGAGCGCATGTTGGCGGCGCTGACGCCGGTCGGGCAGGGCCAGGTGCTCGTCATCCCGTTCGAGCGGTTCGTGATCGACCCGTGGCCCTACATGCGGCAACTGGAGACGTTGCTCGGCACCGAGGTCACCGGGGTCACCCGCCGCGAGATGAAAAGGCAGAACGTCCCGAGGAAGATGTACGCCGAAGGGATCGGGCGGCCCATCTATTCAGAGTACGGCTGGCAGCCGCCCGCGAAGGGGTCGGACGAAGCGCGGGAGTTCGCGACGCGCCGCGAGTTGGCCGCCGGCAGCGCTACGCCCGAGGCGATGGCGATACTCGACCGATTGTCTGGGGACTACGAGCGCAAGTACATGCAGACGCTCACACCGGAGGCCCAATGATCTTCGACACGTTCACTCACGCGCCAGCATACTTCGCCGGCGACTGGTGGCGGGAGGTGCTCGCGTTCGCCGCGGCAGCCCGGCCGGATCTGCCGGTGGGCGAGCGGCCTATTCGAGGTCAGGACATGTTCGTGAAGATCCTCGACTTCACGACGAGCCCGCCGGAGGCGGCGGTGCTCGAGTCGCATCGCGTCTACGCGGACGTGCACGTCGTCCTCGACGGTCGGGAGGCGATTCGCGTGTGGCCGGCCGAGGAACTGTCGCCGTGCCAGGCCTACGACGCGGACCGGGACGTGATTCTCTACGAGCCACCGGCGGTCGCACCGGTGGTGCTGGATCTTCGCCCCGGACACTTTGTTGTCTTCCAGCCGCAGGACGCGCACATGCCCGCACTCTCCGCCGGCGCCCCGGCCCGGGTGCGGAAGCTCGTATTCAAGGTTGCCACTCGATTGTTCACCGCGGAGCCGAGATGAAGAACGTCGCCATGATTCCGATGCTGCTCGGCAGCACCAGGATTCCGGACAAGAACCTGATCCTCGTTGACGGTTACCCGCTGGCGTTCTACGTCACCCGTGCCTGCAAGGAGTCCGGGGTCTTTGACGAGATCTACATCAACTCGGAGCATGACGTTGGCCAACGGTTTGCCGAGATGCTCGGGGTGAAGTTCTACCGTCGCGACCCGGCACGGGGCGGCTCGGCCTGCACCATGCGCAACAAGTCGTGCGACTGTGCCGGCGCCCGCTGCCAGACCCACGATCATTTTCTCGCCGACTTCATGGAGGCGGTCGAGGCAGAGTATCTAGCGCTCGTGCACACTACGTCGCCGCTGCTCCGGCCCGAGTCGATCCGCGCGTTCATGCACATGCTCGTCGAGGACGGCTACGACTCGTTGTTATCCGTCGAAGAGCGGCACACCGAGGCGCTGTTCGACGGTCGGCCGCTGAACGTCTTGATGGCCCGTAAGATTCCAACCCAGACTCTTACGCCGGTGCAGTTGATTACGTGGGCGATGACCGGGTGGAAGGCCGAGACCTTCATGGCGTCGTTCCGCCGCGATATCCCGGACGAGCACGGGCCGACGTTCTGTGGGAAATACGGGTTCTTCGCGCTCAATCGCATCGAGGCGCTCGACGCGGACACGTGGGACGACCTGCGACTCATCGAAGGAGCCCTTCGGTACCGGCGCTCCAAGGTCGCCGCGGGCGCCCACCGGTTCCGCGATTCCACGCGGAGCATCGACAGCAACCTGCAGGAGTTGATGGTCCGCGACGGCGTGGTCAACTACCGCGCCGATCGTGCGAACGCGCGGCTCATCAACATTGACGAGATCAAGCGGACGATGGGCGCGCCGCCGTGGCTGCACCTGCTGATTTACAGCGGCGACGATCAAACGGGGCTCATCCGCCAGCCTCAGGGCGATGGCGCTCAGCTGCATTGCCACGTCACCCACGACGAGTGGTGGGTTGTGCTCGAGGGTGAGTTCGAGTGGCGGCTCGAAGACGGAATCGTCATCAAGGCAGGTCGGCATGACGTCGTCTACCTGCCGCGCGGCACCGTGCACAGCATCGTGTGCACCAGCCCCGAGGCCGGGATTCGTCTGGCCTGCGGCGGTCGCGACATGGAACACATCTATGTCTGATACCGGTGCACGCGTGGCGCTCGTCACGGGCGCCTCCCGCGGCATCGGTCGCGCGACAGTCGTGCTCTTCTCCAGCCGAGGAATCACGACGGTCGGCCTGGCGCGAGGCCTGGCCGATACGCCGCTCACGCGGCGCGGAGACGTCGCCGATGAAACCGACGTCAGGCGGGTGTGTGACGACGTCGTCGCGACGTTCGGCCGGATCGACATCCTGGTCAACTGCGCGGGCATCGCTACCACTGGCGATCCGCTCGCGTTGTCGGTGGACGACTGGGAGACGGTGCTGCGGACGAACCTCATCGGCACGTATCTGTGCTGCAAACACGTGCTGCCCGTCATGCGCCGCCACGGTTTCGGTCGGATCGTGAACGTAGCATCCATCGCCGGACGGTCCCACAGCCGGACCGCCTCGGTCGCGTACACCGCGTCGAAGTACGGCGTCGTCGGGCTGACGCGCCAGTTGGCGGCCGCGTTTGGGCGTGACGGAATCAGTATCAACTGCGTGGCACCCTCGCAGACGAAGACCGACATGCTCGCCGCCGCCGCGACGCTAGAGCAACTCGACGCCGTGGCGGCCGCCAACCCTTTGGGGCGGCTGGCCGAACCAAGGGAAGTCGCCGAGGCGATTGGCTTCCTCGCGTCGGACGCCGCGTCATACATCAACGGCGCCGTGCTCGATGTCAACGGGGGGCAGCTCTAGCTAGCTAAGCTAAGCTAGACCCAAAATGAGCGCGTGTGGGCACCACCGCGCGCACACCCACGCCGTCGATCGATCCGCAAACGCGCTTATTCTGGGCCTCCAGTCTGGCGGTCGCGCGAGCGCAACGCGGTGGAGCCCGACCGTCATTGCCAGTGTGAGCCAGAACAGCACCCCGGCCTTTGACCCAAGCGCGATGGCGTCCGTCATGCCGAAGAGGAAGTGCGCAAGCAGGTTGGTGCCAAGGCCGCCGGCCATGGCCCGATGGACCAGGTTCCTGGAGTGCCGGTAAACCCTCACCAAAACACAACAGCCACCAGCCAAAGCGACACGTAGGCAACGAGGCCCACGAGGCCAACGTCCAAGGCAACCTGCAGCAGTTGGTTGTGGGCATGGGCCACGTCGAGGTTGGTTCCCCGCACCGTCGTGAACAGGACCGGCATCACCCTGCGAAAGTCGTTCATACCCATGCCTGTGAGACGGACATCCTAATCGCCATCGCGCCATTCCCAGTGGATTTACAGCGCGCGACCGGCGGCCGCCTTGGGGTGGTGGACTTCCTGCCCAGTGCTCCGGGGCTCCAGGAGACCCAGGCGATGCTCCACGAGCTGTACGGGGGGCTGTTCTACCGCGTCAGTGAGCCGCGGGCTGACGCAGGCCAGTCGCTCGACCTGAAGATGTTCGACAATGACGCGCGGGCCGTCGCTCTGAGATGGTCCCTCACATCCCCCATGACTGCACTTGAGCCGAGACACGCGCGGCGGATCTTCCATTGGACAGCTTCTCCGCCCGCTGCTTACGCAGTCGAGCGTAGCGACGTGCATGACCACGACACCTTTCTTGGCAAGGGTCGCCGGTTTCTGGTGGCTTTGCACCGTTGATCGCCGCGCGATGTGCTGAGGTCGAAACTCGTGGGAGAGCTTGCTCTGGCCCGTGCTCGGCGGCTGGTTTGAGTGAGACCTGATTCCTCTCCTTGCCGCGCACGATCGATCCGGCTCCAGCCCGGCCGCGGGCGGAGGTCGAGTTGTGCAGCCTCTGGACAGCGCCGGGAGCCCATAGTATTCTTCGTTGCTCATCCGGATCATTTCCCGTACTTGCCGGGTACGCCTCCACAGGGCGGTCTGGTGACGAACCTGCGCGTGCGACAGCGCTTACGTATTACACACAACAATGCCTGACACCCACTCACGCTACCCGGATCCCGGCTTGGCCAAGAACCACGTCACGCCGCCGTCTCCGCCGGATGATGACGGCGATCAGATTTCGTTGAAGTCGATGTTCGAGGTTCTCTGGGCGTACCGGCAGACGCTGCGGAACGGTGTGCTGATCGCCGCGGCGGCCGTCGCCGTGCTCTTCATCGCCGCGTCGTTCCTGGTGCCGGCGGATCGCTTCGGCACCCTGCAATTCCGCGTGCTGTTCGACGGCGCCGATCAGGGCAGGTATCCGAACGGTACGCCGTTCAGCAGCTCGGAGATCGTGGCGACGCCGGTGCTCGACCAAGTGCACAAGGCCAACGACCTGCAGCGATACATGGACTTCACCAGCTTCAAGGAGTCGATGCTCGCGCTCGAGTCGAACGCCGGCCTGGAGCTGTTGTCGTACGAGTACCAGACCAAGTAAGTTATCCGACCCGAAGCTGACGCCGGTCGATCGGGCACGCATCGAGGGCGAATTCCGCTCGAATTGGACAGCAGTGGCCTGAGCTGTATCCTTGAGTCATCTACAGCAACGGGGCTCCGACCCTTGGTTCTGCGCGCAGGAACATTGCGTTGCGCATGTGTGAGTTGTTCGGGAGGCAAAGAAGATGTCCGACAGAGAATCGAGGAAGAACGAGCCGACGACGGAGGCTCGTCCGCCGGCAGAAATGCATACCGAGATCTACGACGATGAGAGCATTGCAATTTGGCCGAAGGTCATGGAATTGTGGCATTTCCGGAGGACCATCGCACGGGCTTTCGGCGGCGCCATTGGTGTGTTTCTGTTGGGACTCGCCTTCGTCTACGTCTGGTACCCGAATCAGAAGACTGCGCAGGTGAGCTTCCGACTACTCTTCGAAGGAGCCGAGAAGGGGCAGTATCCCAACGGCATGCCTTTCGGTCCGTCCGACATCGCGTCGACTCCTATCCTGGAGGAGGTGTACAAGGCCAACAAGCTCGAGCAGTACGGTGGGTTCGAAGGCTTCAAGAGTGGTCTATTCGTCCAGCAGTCGAACCCCCGTTTGGAGTTACTGAGAAGCACATTTCTGGCGAAACTCGCCGACACCAAGCTGACGACGGTCGACCGGCAGCGCATCGAGCAGGAGTTCGAGGCTCGAAGCAAGGGCTTGTCAAGCGCTGACTTCCAGCTGCTCTTCGTTCGAACGGAGCGGTTCCGGGAGATGCCGGCAACGCTCGTGCAAAAGACCCTGGCCGATATCCTGAGCACGTATGCCAAGGACGCGGACCAGAAGAAGGGAGCGTTGAAGTACCGCGTGGCGATCCCTACGCGGAACATGGTGCGGAAGGACTTGATGGACGAGGAAGACTACATTGTCAGCCTCGACATGCTTCGGATTGCAGTCCGGAGACTTCAGGGAGCCGTCACGGCTCTGCAATCGTTGCCTGGCGCAAACGTTGTGCGAGTCGGCCCGACCGGCATGACCCTGACCGACGCGCAATCGAATCTGGACGACCTGCTGCAGTTTCGAATCAGCCCCATGATCGGTTTCGTACGCGCGATTGGCGTCACCAAGAACGCCGCGCTCACGATCCAATATTTGCGGAACCAGTTGTTTACGATCAACCTCGACCGAGACGCCGCGAAGGGGCAGGTCCAGGTCTACGAGAACAGTCTGCGAAGTTACTTGCAGCAGCGCGCCAACCTTCCTGCCGCGAGTGCGGGATCTGAAGCCCGGTCGTCCGGTTCGGGTGGAATGGGCAACGTTCCGGCTCTCATCCCCCAGCTGGGGGATTCCTTTTTCGACCGCCTGATCGAGCTTGGGACGAAGGGGGACGACACGGCATATCGCCAGACGATGGTCAACAAGTCCACGGACGTCGGCATGAGGCTTGTCGATTTCGAGAAGGAACGTTCGTATTACGAGGACCTGATTTCGGTGTTCGAGGGTGCGTCGAAGAGATCGAACCCCGCAGTCCAGAAGCAGTTTCTGGACGTGTTTCACGAACGATATCCCAAGACTTTCGAGGAATTACTGGCAACGATCGACAACGTGAACCTGTTTTACGACACGTTGTCGCAGCAGAACTTGAACCCAACCAGCTTGTTGGTCGAGATCACGGTCCCGCCCTCGGTGAACACCGAATCTTCCCTTGCTGGTAGCCGCCTGCTCGTCGTGGCCGTTGTCTACTTCCTCTTTGTGGGAGGGGGGACCATCATCGGCATATTCGTCTTCGCCAGGTTCCGCGAAGAGAGCCGGTCAGAGATCGCTGCGCACGCGCCGGGGACCACCCACCCCCACCCCGAACAGCACGAGACCGTGTGACCCTTGCGCCGTCAGGGCGCGACGCGACGGGCGCGGCCGGACGTGCGCGCCGTGCCGCCTGGCTCGCGCTCAAGGTGCTCGTCGCGGGCGCCGCCCTCTGGCTCGCGTTTCGCCAGGTCAGCTTCGAGACGCTCGGGTCCGCCCTCTCTGATGCTTCAGCGGCGTGGGTCGCCGTGGCGCTCGTTTCAGTGGCGGCGACCCTGGCAGCCGGTGTGGCACGGTGGCGCCTGCTGTTCTACCCCGACCATCGCGCGTGGAGCTGGCGCACTCTCGCATACGCGCTGCTCATCGGCCAGACCGTCAACATCCTCCTGCCTCTTCGCTTCGGCGAGCTGGCGCGCGCCGGCCTGCTGAGCGCCACCGACCGTGCCCCGATCGCGCGTGTGCTCGCCACGCTCGCCGTTGAGAGGCTCGCGGACCTCGTGATCCTCGGCCTCGCCACGACCCTCCTCCTCCTTTCGGTCTCCCTGCCGCAGTGGCTCCACGCACCGGGGCAGGCGCTCGTCGCCCTGGCCGCGGCGGCACTTGCGGTCGTCATCGCGCTGACACTCGATGCGCGAAGGGCCGCGGATTGGATGCAGCGCGGCGCCCGCCGCCTGCCTGAACGCTTTCACATGCGCGCCGCTCGCCACATCGACGAGGCGGCCGCAGGCCTCTCCTCGCTGCGCAGCGTGTCGGCCAGCGCCCAGCTCTGGGGCCTGTCCGCCGCGATCCTGCTGATGGCCGCGAGCACGAACTACCTGCTCTTCGTCGCCTTCGGGTTCGCGCTCCCGGCCGCCTCGGCGATCTGCCTTCTGGTCGTGCTGCAGGTCGGCAACACCGCCGTGTCCGTCCCCGGCAACCTCGGCGTCTTCCACTACCTCACGGTCCTGACGCTGGCCGTGTACGGCATCGACCGGGAGCGCGCGCTGGCCTACGCCATCGTGCTCTACGCGGTCGCCCTCCTCCCGAAGATCGCCCTTGGCGTGCTCATCATGGCCGTAGGGCCGCACGGCTTTTCGTACCAAGCGGTGCGACAGGAACTCGGTCGGTGAAGGGCTCAGGGCTCAGGGCTCAGGGTTCAGGGTTGAAGGTTCAGGGGGTTCCGACTCAGCGCCGGAACCTGAGCCAGCCCTGACTTTGGTCGCATCAGGGCTACAGAATCGTGACCCTTCCGTACTCCCGGAAGTGGCGGTCGAAGGAGATTGCCTCGTTGAGACCGAGGCGCCCCATAACCACGAAGCTCAGCGCGTCGCAGAACGAGTACGTCTTGTCTTGGTGGTCGCGCAGGATGGAGATGGCGCGCGCTTCGTCATCCTGGGTCACGTGTACGATCTCGCACAACCCGCGCTGGACATGCTCGAGGAAGCGAAGTCCGGCCTCTCGTCCCTCCCGAGCGCGGTTGATCAGCAGCGCGTGCGTCTCGTACACGACGGCATTCGTTGTGACGAGATGCCAGTCCTCTCGTTCGGCCTGCGCGAAGAGCTCCCTGGCACGGGCGTGGAGGGCGTCCTCCGAGACGAGATGCGCGAAGAAACCGCCGCTGTCAACGAAGACGTGGTTCACCGCTCGTCGGCGTACACGTCTGCCAGATGCGTGTACTTCTCGGTGGAGACGGTGGTGAAGGCGGAGTGGAATCTCCCGGCGAGGCCGAGCCAACTCGCCATTGCGTCACGACGCTGTTCGTCGATCGATGCCTCGCGCCCGTCGCCCTGCAGCGCCTCGACGAGTCGCCTCCGCTCGCCGTCCGACAGGCGACGCGCTGCGTCCAGGATTTCCTCAATGGTCTGCATCGGTCCCCTCACCCCACCCCTAATATACGTCGAGACGGTCGAGTTTTGGTCGGCAATCGCCGCGTATCAATGTATCAATCGAAGCATCAGCCGCTGGCCGTGCTGCCGGCACCTCACGATCCTGGCACTGGCCGTGTACGGCATCGACCGGGAGCGGGCGCTGGCCTACGCCATCGTGCTCTACGCGGTCGCCTTCCTGCCGAAGATCGCCCTGGGCATCTTCATCATGACCGCAGGCCCGCACGACTTCTCGTTCCAGGCGGTGCGCGATTTGGCCCGACGCGGGAGTGGATGAGGGCGCAGGGCTCAGAGCTCAGGGGGCTGGGCTCAGGGGGCTGGGCTCAAGGCGCAGGGCGCAAGGGCCGGAACCTGAGTCAACTCTGTCTTTGTCGCATCAGGGCTAACGGTTGGCAGGATCTGCATCCCGCCAAACGTGTCCAGGATGGCGCGCTCGACACGGATTCGGACAGGAGGAGGAGAGAAAGGGGGAGAGAAGGGGGAGGCGATCGTCTTGCTTTTGATATCAAAAGACTGTAAGGTGATCTTGAAATGTCGAAACGGGGAGCCAGCAGGACCACGAAGTCCTGGCGGAGCTACGGAGCCGGTCGGAACGCTCCCAATCGTCGTCTTCGTGCCCGGTCAGGACCGTGACGGCAACGACATCGATCATGACTTGTGTGACGCGGGCGCTCGAGACGCTGGGCGCACTGTTCCGTGGTGCAACCGCCTATCCACGCGCACGCGGCGTATGGCGTGATGACGAACGAGGTGGAGAGTTACAGTACGAAGAGCCGACGATTGTCACTTGCTATGCCGATCCTGCGGCGCTGACTGACAGCGCCCGTCTGCGGCTTCGCGCCTTCTTGCACGGTTTGGGGCGAGAAGCCAACCAAGGTGAGGTCGGCATCGTGATTGGCGACAAGTACTACGGGATCACGAAATTCGATCGCGAGTCGGTCTGACTCGCGACCGCATGGAGACATGACAATGGCGACAACGCAGCGGTTGAAGCGACCAGCGCCAGCGGAACGGGCACACGCGCAACGAGGTCGCGCCCATCGAGTGCGGGATCGCTCTGCGCAGACGACGGACTTCGCTGAGGCGCTTGGGGCTTCGAGGAGTTTTGCAGTCGCGAACAAGCCTCGCGGTCCGTTTGGTGTGGCTGCCCTGCTGGAGGAAGTGAAGAACCGTCTGGTTAGCCGCGGCGGCCGGCCATCTGATCCCTCACCGACCGTGCGGCGCCTCGTACCGTTGAAGAAGCAGGTTTGGAGGCGTCTCCAGATGCAGGCCGAGCATCTCTCAGGCTTGGGAAAGCCTGTCAGCCCGGGTCAGTTGGCGGCGATGCTGCTGGAAAAGAGCATCGACGACCTGGAACCGGTCGAACAGGAAAAGTCGCGCTTCATCCGATAATCATCCTGGTTGGAGTTGGCAACCGTGTTTGCTGATCCGTTCGGCATCTACCTCGACGATGGATCCTCTCAGAGGACTTCCAGCACGGTCGCGACATCGAGGGCGTGGTATTCGTCAGAATCACATGCCTACGTCTCCTTCCCGGAGGCTGGTTCTCCCTGGCCACATGATGCTATACTAACAGCATCATGGCATCACGTACGATGGTCTACCTGGATCCTGAGCAGATGAAGGCCCTGAAAGACCGGGCGCGAGCCGAGCGCGTCTCGGTGGCCGAACTGATTCGGCGCTCAGTCAGCCAGAGCCTGCAAGGACAGGTCGAAGCCCCGGCGCCTACGCCCGATGTCTACGCGCGGCTGGTGGGCATTGGCTCGAGCGGGCAGGCCGGGGTCGCCGATGAGCACGACGCTCGCCTGGCGTCGGCGTTGACCCGTGACCATCTTCGTTGACACCGGCGCCTGGTACGGCGTGGCGGACACGTCCGACCGCCACCATGCCGCCGCCTCCCGCTTCTATCTGGCCGAGGCTGCGCCCGGCCGGTTCGTGACCTCCGATCTGGTGATGGCCGAAGCGTGGACGCTCATCGCGTCCCACCTGGGCCGGCCCGCCGCGGTGAGGTTCTGGGAGACGCTCCGCGACGCGCGCATTCCCGTCCTTCCCGTGGAGGCGACCGACATCGAGGCCGCCTGGCACATCGCGCAGGGGTTCCCGGATCAGGACTTCAGCTTCACGGACTGCACCTCGTTCGCGCTGATGGAGCGCCTGGGCGTGACCGAGGCGTTCGCCTTCGACAGGCACTTCCTCGTGTACCGATACGGAGCCAACCGCCAGCGCGCGTTCCGAAGGCGGCCGAGCTGAGTGCCCGGACCGCGCTACACCAGCGTCATGCCTACCGTCAGTCTCAAGGCCCACTACGACGGCAAGATTATCCGGCTCGATGAACCGTTCGATTTGCCTCCGAACACGCGCTTGATGGTCACCGCACTGCCGCCCGCGACGGACCCGAATCGCGAGGACCTGGTTGAATCTGTCGGCGGCGAATCTGGCCCGCGCGTACGGGGACGACGTTTTGACCTGGAGTCTACAAAAATGTAGAATATCATTTATAAATCATGGAGCGTGAAACTCAGATCTCGGCACTCGTCTCCCGCACGACACGCGATCTGCTCGAGCGGCATGTCCGCGCGACTGGCGTCAAGAAGGGCCACCTGGTGGAGCAGGCGCTTCGGCACCATCTCCTGGCGCTGCAGGAATTGCCGGCGGATGTCGTGGTGCACCCGAAACTCCTGGTGACAAAGATGTCCGGTGAGGCGATCCTGAAGCAGATCCAACGGGGCAAGCCCACGCCGGCGCTGCGCGACCTGCTTGCGTGATTGAGATCAGGGCGCTTCGCGAGCACGACAATCGCGCCTCGTTTCGCTCGGGCGATCCCGACCTCGATCGCTTCTTCCAGCAGTTTGCGGGGCAGAATCAGTTTCGACACCACCTCGGCGTCACCTATGTCGCGGTCGACGACCAGGACACCCTCGGGTTTGTGACGGTCGCGGCTGCCCACGTCGAGATCGACGAGCTGCCAGCCGCCGTACGCCGCAAGCTGCCACATTACCCGTTGCCAGTGCTCCGACTGGCCCGGCTGGCCATCGACCAATCGGCTCAGGGGCAGGGACTGGGTCTTCAGCTCCTCCGGTTCGTGCTCCGGCTGGCGCTGCAGATGGCGGGCGACTACGGATGCGCGGGCGTCATCGTGGATGCCAAGCCGGATGCCGTTGCCTTCTACGCCAAATATGGCTTTCTCGCCGTCCAGCCCGTCGAAGGCGGATCGGATGCGCGACCTGCTCCGACACCCATGTTTCTTTCGATCCGCGCCATACGAGCCGCGATGGGTGCCCCCTTGAAGAAGCGCTGAGAGAACGACGGCCGGGAGTCGGACCGGCCGATGTCGACGAGCGCGAGCGCTCCGAGGGCTGCGGCCTGGACGGCTGAGTCGACGAAGACGATGTTTGATGAGGGGCAGGAGTTCCCGCACGAATTCGCGGACAGCCTTGAGCCCGAGGCGGTGTTGCAGGACCGCTATGGTCTCGACGACCACGTAGTTGGTCGTGACGAGTGCGGCCTCACTCGCTGCCAGGTCGTTCCATGCGGAGGCCGCTTCGGCGTGATGCGTGTCGCCGCGATCCAGCAGGGCCAGTATCGCGGAGGTGTCGACTGCTCATCTGCTCACCGGCGTCTGTCGGCGGCAGCGGCGAAGTGCTGGTCGTGCCGCGTGGCCAGATCGCTGGTGCCCGATTTGAACGCTCCCACGATCCTGCTCCTGCTTGCCCGGCGCATCCGTTCGCCCCGGCTCATCCCTCCGTGCTCGCGCAAGACGACGTCGACACCATCCCGCACGAGGTCGGCGATCGACCTTCCGGATGCTGACGCGAGCGTTCGCAACCGCCGGGCCTGCTCGCTGGTGAGCTGAATCTGGGTTCTAACCACTTGAAGCCTCTATGACTACATGATGGCACATCATGTAATCATGTTCGCGCATCGCCGCTGCACGCTGCTGGCCGGCCTGCCTCTGCTGATCGACGCCCCGCTGAACGTCGCCGCGGCGCCGGCGCAGGCCGACGCCATCATCTGCATCGGCGGCGGCACGACGCGCCTGCTCGTTCCGAAGACGGCCGAGCTGAGTACCCGGACTGCGCTACACTAGCGTCAAGCCTACCGTCAGTCTCAAGGCCCACTACGACGGCAAGACTATCCGGCTCGATGAACCGTTCGATTTGCCTCCGAACACGCGCTTGATGGTCACCGTGCTGCCGCCCGCGACGGACCCGAATCGCGAGGACTGGTTGAATCTGTCGGCGGCGAATCTGGCGCGCGCGTACGGGGACGACGAGCCTGAGTACTCTGTGACAAGCGTGAGGGGCCGGTGAACGAGGGCGACGTCGTTCTGGCGGTGCTGCCCCAGGCCGATGGCAGGCTGAAAAACAGGGCTCGATGAGCCGTTCGATTTGCCTCCGAACACGCGCATGAGCGGCATCGTCCGCCTCTTGGGGCGTGCCATCCGCTGGGGATTGCTGGTGGCCGGCGCGCTGTCGACGCTCGGATTCCTCTGGCTGCTGGCCGGCCTGCCGCTCCTGATCGACGCCCCGCTGAACGTCGCCGCGGCGCCGGCGCAGGCCGACGCCATCATCTGCATCGGCGGCGGCACCACGAGCCACGACCTGCCGACAGCCGAGGGCTGGCAGCGGATCTACACGAGCGTCCAGCTCCTCGCGGACCACTACGCGCCGGTCGTCGTCTTCACCGGGCGCGGGAACGAGAAAGTCAGCGAGGCGGAGATTTACGCCGACGCCGCCCGCTGGCTCGGCATGCCGGCTGACGCGGCGCGGCTCGACCCGCTGCCGGCCGGCACCGCAGACCACCCCGCCACGCTTCTGAAGAGCCTCGCCGGCACGATCACACGCGACAGCCGCCTGCTGCTCGTGACGTCCAACGTCCACTCGCGCCGGGTCCTGATGACGTTCCGCAAGAAGGGATTCACCCACGTGAGGGTCGTGAGCGATTACACGGCCCGCGCGCGCTCGCCGCTCGACACCCGCAAGGCCGTGTCAACGCTGCCGGCATTCCAGAGCGACAGCAAGCAGTACGGCGACCCGATGTTCACGCTGATCCAGCGCTCCAGCGTACTGTTAAGGGCGCTCCGAGAGTGGACCGCGATTGGGGTCTATTGGTGGAAAGGACAAGTTTGATACTGAGAATTTCCGACTGCCGATTGCAGATTGCCGATTTCCGGATTGCCGATTGGCGATTGTCGATCGACGGATTGCTGGTTGCCGATTGGCCCAGGATGGCGCACTCGCCGGGGTGGTCACGGACATTCACCGGGCTGAAGGCCGCGAAGATCGGCGAGGCCGTCGGTGCGCAGCCCGAGCCGCTCGCGCCTTCCTGGCGCCATGTCGCCTCGTCGGGGCGGCGGTGACGTCTTCCACGCCGACCACCAGGCGTTTACCCAGTGCGCTGAACGCAGCCTCGATCTGCTCCAGCTTCGAGCCGTGGGTCATGGCGAGCAGGCGATCGACTTGCGGCAGGTGCCACTTGAGCCGTCGCCCGAGCTCGGCCTTCCCGACCTTGGCGGCCCGCATCGCTTCATAGAGGCCGATCTTCGCGTCGATGAGTGCCGGCACCGTGACGCGATGCTTCGTCACGAGAGCCGAGGGCAGGGGAATGTCCCGACGGTCCCTGATGTACGCGTCGATCGCAGTCGCCAGGGCATCCGGCGCGTGGCCGAGCGCGTCGTCGATGTCGTCGCCGACGGTGTGAGCCTCGGGAAAGTCTGGAAAGCTGACGAGGATGGTGCCGTTGTCGTCGCGGGTCAGGGTGATCGGGTAATCCATGGTTCGTGCTTCCCTTCTCACTCGAGGCCAAGGTCTTTCTTGATCGCGTTCACGAGGCCGGTGCCGAGCTCCTTGTGTTTGCCGTGCATCGGCAGGACCGACATTCTGGTGCCGAGCCGGACGATCAAGTGGCCGCCGTGCCCGGCCGCAAAGGTGCAGCCGGCCTTTCGTAACCACCGCTTGAACTCCTGGCTTGTCACTACCCGAGCCATCATACAACACAAGTGTTGCGTTTGTGAACACATCTGTTGTTCGCGTGGACAAGTCCGTGCGGAAGGTACTCGCCCCTTATGGTCCATGGCGGGTTGATCCGAATCTGGAAGATTCAGCCGAGCCCGACTGGCCAGGCCCCCGAAGTTGCGGCGTTGACAAGGATCTGATTTGTCATGCAAAATGTTATACATGCAGAAGAACTCGATCTCGGTCCGCGAGCTTCAGCAGAATCTGAAACGGGTCATCGCGCGTGTCGAGCGAGGTCAGGTCATCAAGGGCCGCGCTCAGCGCATGAAGCGCTGAGTCGTCCTTCTGGCAGGCGGCCAAATGCCAGCAGAATTGCGTTTGGTTGAACCAAGTGCAATACTAATGGCGTGATTGTCCGGCGGTTCTGGCACGGGCGCATCGAGGCCGCGTGGCAGCGTCGATCTGTCGTCTGGCTCATGGGCGTTCGCCGCGCCGGCAAGACCGTACTCGCTCAGTCCCTTCCAGACGCCGACTATCTCGACTGCGAGCTTCCCCTCAC
>Ga0209343_10001485_pt1 | contig 31588 bp, 35 predicted proteins | sample RifCSPlowO2_02_FD_184026 | JGI IMG/M metagenome (GOLD analysis project Ga0209343, IMG submission 184026) | Groundwater microbial communities from Rifle, Colorado - Rifle CSP2_plank lowO2_0.2 (SPAdes) (version 2) | ecosystem: Environmental > Aquatic > Deep subsurface > Groundwater | place... | reverse complement strand
GCGACGCCGCTTCCTCATGCTACCGGGGCGCACGGACAACTCCTCGGACGGGACTTCAACCCGCTAGATTTACTGCTGTTACTGCGAACGGTCAGACTCGATTGATCTCTCGACTCCAACATCGCTACCGCGACGCCTCGCTAGCAGGTGGATACTTTAGGGTGCGATTTCCATCCCTGTCCGACCTAACCGCCAATAATGCGTGCTCTCGGAAGACATCTCCTCAAAACTTGAAGCAGCAATGAAACTTGACGTTGGAGTGGTGCATGGCGCAAGCCGAATCCAATAGCTTCGACACGGTTTTTCTTCTACCCAGCCGAGGAGCATCCCGCATCGTTCTGCCTGCTGGCCTGCCAGCAAAGCTAAATTCATTGAATTACGCGACATAACTACACTGGCGTCCCCTTGCCAGCTCAGCGCGGCCGCAAGGGCTGGCAATACCTGGCTGGTCTGGCTTTGCAGGAAGCTGAACGGCTGGGGCAGGTCTTCGTGGATTTGTTCCAGCACCTGGGATATTGCCGAAACCGGACCGCCCATGCTGCATACCCGCAACAGGACATCGCCGGGCAGCCCGCTTTCCTTCGCATTATCAAGACAGTCAAGCGCGCCATATAGCGCCAGCTCTGCCAGGATACCGATGCGACGGGGACGATACCCGAGACGGACAACCAGTTGATCGCGCCAGTTTTCAGGAGGCGTTCCGGCTGATGTCCGTCCGGTAATTTTCCAGGTGAAGTTGTTCATGTCTTGTGCATCCGCGAAATCCTGTCGTTCAGCCCGAACGTGCGTATGTATCTTCAAGGATCACGGCTGCATGCCCTCCGCCAAATCCGAGTATGTCGGCCAGTATGTATCGTACCGATTCCGGCCTTGAACGCGCCAATCCGGCGCACAGTTTTGGATCGAGCGGGTAGTCTGCATGCGGCCAGATCCCGGTTTCCAGACAGGCAAGCAGCAGGGCGATTTCTGCCGCGCCCGAAGCACCGAGCGTGTGTCCTATCGCCGCTTTCAGTGTGACCAGCGGCGGCAATGGATCGAATGCCGCAGTTAATCCGGACAATTCGTTCACGTCATTTGCCGGGCTGCCCGCAGCCTGCAGTTTAACCAGGCCGATGTCGGACGCCGCCAGACCGCTGGCGGCAAGAGCCTGGTTGCACATCTGGGTAACCGTTTGCGGAATGGCTCCGGTCGGGTCGCGGCCATCCACCAGATTGCTGCCGCCGCACAGACGCCAGCGCCCCGGCTGGCTGGACAGATGCAACGCCGCTACCGCTTCCCCCAGGGCGATTCCATCGCGGCCCGATCCGAGCGGTTGTGGTTTGCCCGGTGTCAGCAATTGCATCGCCGCGAAACCGGAAAGGGAAAACCGGTTAAACAGTTCCACGCCCAGCACCACGGCATCGTCCACGGCACCCGTGGCGACAAGCTTATAGGCTGCCAGAATCGCCTGCAGGGATGAAACACAGGCACTGAATACCAGATAGACCGGCCCCTGCCATTCCAGCAAGGCAGCGACTTCTTCGCCAAAGCCATTGCTGTCATTTAATCGGGCCTGCCCGGTTTCAATCGCGCCTATGTCAAACGAGGATGACGCCACAAAGAGTGGCGCATGCCGGCAGGATTCCAGTCCGGCTTCACTGATGGCCGCACGGATAAGCTGCCGAGCGCGCGTGCGCCAGTTGGCTTCAGGAAGATCGATACCAAAATAGGGCCAATCCGTTCCTCCCGCCAGGCTTACCCGCAGCGGCGCTTTTCCTCCGGCAGATATCGCGGCTAATGCCTGTGGAAGATTCGCGCCGAGTGCCGAGGCCAAGCTGCGCCCGTGCAGGTAAACCGGCCTCATGGGCGACGCATCGCCAGATATTCGGCGAGATGGGAAATACTGCTTAAGGCTCGCCGGGTTTCCTTGCTGTCGGGAAGGCGTATCCCGTAGCGCTTCTGGATTTCCATCGAGATCTGCAATGCGTCGAGAGAGTCCAGCATCAGCCTCGATTCCGGGCCAAAGAGTATCTCGTCGTCGGCCAGACCTCCCTGCGGTTCGTCCTTGTCAGCCGAGCTTAACACCAGGGCTCTTAGCTCATTCCTGAATGCCGCAAGATCGCCAGTCATTTGTTGCACCCTTTCATCAGCTGACTGGGCCCATCAGTTAACCCTGCGGCGAAATAACAGCACGGCAATGACAACCATGAGCGTGGCAAATCCCATCAACTTGGCGGACGGAAGCAACACGCCGTTCATATCGCTGCCGCGCAACAGCACCGCGAGCATGCCTTCCAATCCCCAGTTCATCGGCGAAAACTCCGCAATCCGCTGCATGGCATCGGGCATCACAAATTTCGGCACCATCACGCCGCCGATGGCGGCCATCAGGATGTTAACCACCGGTCCCAGTGCGGACGCCTGCGCCTGGGTACGCACCAGGCTTGCCAGCGCGAGCGCCAGGCCGATTGCCGACATGCTCACGGCCAGCAGCACCAGCAGCAGCGCGCCCCAATTTATGCCTGCCAGCGACAGCGCATCCCCGCCCAGCAGCGGCATCAGCCAGACGCCCACCGCCAGCATCAGCGCGGCTTGCAGCCCGTTGATCACAAGATAGGGCAAGGCTTTGGACCAGATCATCGTGCTGACCGGCACCCCCAGGCTGGCGAGTCTGGCCAGTGCGCCGCATTGCCTTTCCTGAAGAAACAGATTGGACAGCGAGGCCACGACAAAGAACATGCCGAACACCAGCCAGGCGGGCACATTCTGCTGCACGGCCGTCGGGCGGAATCCGGTTGCATAACGCTCGGCCTCGACCAGCGCCTGCGCGGAGACGGTCACCCCGGAGTCAGTCGCTTTGGCATTGGCAGCGGCAGGTCTGCCGCGCGGCGCAGCCTGCGCCATGCGGGCCGCCGTCAACAGGGCTCGGGCTCGCATCTCGCTGGCGATCATCACCAGCTCCGCCTGGTTCGCCGCAAACACACCGCCATCCAGACCCGGATCGGTGATCAGCCTGAGCTGTATTTCGCTGTCCGTCTGCCCTGCCACCAAAACATTCGAGAAGTCTTTTTCGATCACCAGCGCATAGCTCAACTTCCCGCTTTGCACCCTGTCCTGCCAATTCTGGCTTTCCGTCTGCGGTTTGCCGTGGCGCTTCTCCCACTCGGCAACCAGCGTATCAGCCATAGGCCCGTGGTCGCGGTTTTCGATCGCGTACGGCAAGGTCTTTACGGGCGGGCTATACACGTCTTTCAGCGCGAGCGACATGATGACGATGAACACCGCCGGCATCAGAAACAGCGCGGCCAGACCATGCACGTCGCGTATCAGGGCCAGCAGTTCTTTTTTAATCAGTGCAAACAGCATGGTTAACGTAATACTCGCGTAGCGATTCGTTTGCCTCCTCGCCCGCTTGCGGAAGAGGATTGAGGTGAGGGAACGGGCATGCTCATAATCAGAGGTGTCATCATTGTCATGCCCGTTAGTCCCGCAGCAAACGATGCGTAAGGGTCATAAAAAGTTGTTCCAGATTGCTGCGCCCGAACTCGGCATAACGGACCCGTCCGCCCGCCTGTTCCAGCGCCGCCAGCAGTGCAACGGGATTTTTTTCAGGGGCAAGCGTCACCAGCCAGTTCACTCCGGCGGCCGTGACCGTGCCAAAGCTATCCAGCAACGCGCTCAGCGCTACGCCGCTCACGCCTTCCACACCCAGAAGAACCCGAACCGCCCCGCCGCCCAGCAACTCGTCCAGTGTGCCGTCGCAAAGCACTTTACCGTCGTCGAGTATCACCACCCGGTCGGCAATCGCCTCGATCTCTTCCATGTAATGCGAGGTGTAGATGACAGCCGCGCCGTTCCGCGCAAGCGTCTTCACCGCATCCAGCAGGAAGGCGCGCGATTGCGGATCGACGCCGACTGTGGGCTCATCCAGCAGAATGAGTTCCGGCTCCGGCAGCAGCGCGATCGCCAGATTCAAACGGCGCTTCAAACCGCCGGAAAGTCTTTCCGCGCGGGTCTGGGCAAAACGCTCCAACTGCGCGAATGCCAGGCATTCGGTCATGCGCTGCTGCTTGCGCGGGCCGCCCAGCCCGCCAGCCGAGGCGAAGCAATCCAGGTTTTCCAAAACCGTCAGCATCGGGTAAAACGCATATTCCTGCGGTGCAACCGCGATGCGGGTAGGCGTGTTGCGGCGGATGACTGCAAGCGGCTGGCCGTCTACCGATATGCCGCCCTGCTGGACCGGCAGCATCCCGGACAGATGTGAAATGAGCGTGGTTTTGCCCGCGCCGTTCGGGCCCAGCAAGCCGAGAATCTGGCCGCGCGCGGTGTTGAGCGACACATCGGCCAGCGCGGGCTTTTCTGCCTGCGGGTAACGATAAGCAAGATTCTTGATGGCCAGCATCAGCTCACCACAGCCTTCAATTCCTTGAAGAACGCGTCCTCTTTTCCGGCCAGGTTGCGCAGCATCCCGGCCAATTTTTCCGGATTCATCGCATCGCGCTTCTTGACCATGCGCGCGGTCGCCAGAGCGAATGCGCGCCAGTCATCGCCAATGTCCATCAGCCGTTCGGCGAATTCCGCCAGCGCGGGCATGGCGGTCAAGTCGGCGGCTTCCTGCAAAAAAGCCGCATACAGGAAACGAAACCCCGCGCCTCCGGTGCCGATTTCCTCCTGCATGCGCACAATATGCCCGACGAACAGGGAAGTTTCATGTGCGACCGGGTCAAGTCTGGCTACCTTGTTGGCCAGCATTCTGATGCCGCGCACGCCGACGATCGGTAGCGGCGCGCGCATCGTGCGGCAGGTTTTCAAAATGGCGTTGCGCACTGCCTGTGGCGATATGGCGGATTGCCCCAGTTTCTCCACGGTATAGAGCAGACCCTTAGGGGCCAGCACGCCCTTGGCAAAGCGGGCGCGCGACAATGCGGCGGCATCGCAGCGTACGGTCTCCTCGGAAACCGGATCGCTGATCAGATAATCGTTGCCCTCTTTGCCGTACACCAGCAGGTTGTGCGCATTGAAATGAAAGCGCATATCTTCGGGAAAATAGGGCAGCCAGTACACCGAGGTTTGCAGTCCCACCACATGACCCTGCGCCAGTAACTCATCCAGGCGCGCCTGGCCCGCCGCCGGAGTGCGGAAGGTTTCAAAACGGAATTTGGCCGCGAGCGCCTTGGCCAGGCCTTTGATGATCGCTCTGGGAGGCTGGCGATACGCGATCAGCGGCAGGCCGGACAGCTTGATGAAGGGCAGATAGGCGAATGACAGGGCAGCCGACAGACCAAAAGCCATCGCCTCGGAAATCGGCACGCCGTGATGGCTGATCAGGTTGGAGGCCACCCCGCTTTCACAATGGGCGGCGTGGCGATGATGCGCAAAGGTCATGGCAGGCGTTGCATTTCTTTGATGGTAAGGCCAAGCGCTTCGGCATAACGAGCCAGCACACCGGGGGACAGGCGTGCAAAAATCTTGGGGCGGAAATGACGGCGGATGCGCCAGCGCCAGATGCCCGTAGTCTGGGCAAGCAAAGGCAGGTCCATGCGGCGTGCATACATCCAGTATTCCAGCGGTGAAGACAGGCCGCTCAGCACCTTCTGCCGTGCTGCTTCGGTTAAAGCCTGCAACTGCTCCAGAGCCTGGCTGGTAACGATTTCCTCGACCTCCCAGCCTCTGGAAGCGACCGCCACGATGTGGCCGCCGGCGTCCCTGGCATAGACTGCTTTTTTGTGCCCCCCCAGAGTCTTGTTACCCTCTTGCGGGACATTTTGCAGGTCCATTACACCGCCTCCAGAAAGATGAATCCGCTGGAAAAACGTCCGCTCTCCGGAATAAACATCAGTAGCTTCTGGCCTTTTTGTATGCGCCCGGAACGAAGCAGTTCATCCAGCATGATGAAAGGTGATGCGGAGCCGGTATTGCCCTTGCTGGCAAGGTTGGTGAACCAGCGTTCGCGCGGTATCGGCAAGCCGATATCGGCAAGACACTGGTCGATCGGCTCGGCAAAAAACCGGGAGGACATGTGCGGCAAGAACCAGTCTATATCTTCGGCGCGCAATTTTCTTTTTTCCATCACGGATGCCAGGGGTTCTGCCAAAGTGGCTCTGACGATATTTTCATTCAGCAGGCGAACATCCTGCTTGAGCGAAAAAATGGATTTCTCGCCCAACTGGGCAGCGTCAAACCATTGCCACCCCGTTAAGGATCCATCTTCGTTTTTTTCGGCCCCGTGGTACATGCAGGCAGGCAACTCATGGGCAGCGGATGAAAGCTCGATCCAGTCGATACGCAATGGCAGTGCGCCTCGCGGTTGATTTTCCAGCAATAGAGCTCCCGCGCCATCCGAAAGCATCCAGCGCAAAAAATCCTTTTCAAAGGCAATTTCCGGACGAACTTCCAGCTCCTTGAGCTTGTGTTCAATCTCCGCCTCGTAGCGGGTAGAGTTCAATGATGCAGAAGCCAGTTCCGAGCCCGTAGCCACCGCGCGCTGCACATCGCCGGCCCTGATTGCCAGCCATGAGTGCTTGAGGGCAGCCGCACCGGACAGGCATATCCCGGCAAACGAGACCACCTGCAGGCGCGGCCACTTCAGCTCGCCATGCACCATTACCGCATGATTGGGAAGCAGCTGATCGGGCGAGGAAGTTCCGCACGTCAACAATTCCACATGGCCAATTTCGCCCAGCGCCCTGACCGCTTGCGCGGTAAGCTGGGCATTGGTCATGACGACCCGGCCGGTAGCCCGATCGATCGCGTAGTGCCGCGACTGAATACCGTTGCTGCGCAAAATCACCCGCCGGGCGCGCGATGGTTTTCCCGCCACCATGCCCAGCACTGCCTCGATCTCGTCATTATTGACCGGATCCAGAGGCAGGAATGATGCCGTTTTATTGATATAGACTTCAGACAGCATATTTGGACATGCGCTCGGTTCCCGAGCCGGAAGGAAATTCAAAATCGTGTTTCATTCGAGCAATGCGCTCCCGCAGTAGTGGACGTATCAATGCCTGCAATGCCAGACTGACAGGCACGACGGTCAAGATCAGGGCGATCAAAAAAAACACATAGAAAAACAACAACGGTTTGCGACTCCACTGGCCGGGTTTACCTGCAGCACGCAACAGTTTCCCCCACAAATAAAAACTGCGAGTCCCCGCCTTCTCGCTGGCATACAGCCTTGGATTTGCCTCGACGGCGCCCAGGCCGGCCAGCAACGGGGCATCCTGCTTTTCGGCATCAGCCGCCAATGCATCCCGCAGAGCCAATCCAAAACGCCGCGAGCGCAATATTTCATCCGGTGCAATCCCGGCCGGCGGCAAACCCAGGAAACCCGTTTGCCTTCCGGTCAGCAGCCAGCGTGGGGTGGTAACAAGCGTAGCGAATACATTTCCTTTGTCTGCAAGCACCACATTATCGATCAGGCGCGCACCCAGATTGGCCAGCATATTCTTAATCTTCTCGTGAGCCATCAGCCACATATTGCGGCAGGCAATCACCGTGACGACCGGCTTGTCCTTAAGCAGCCTGGCAGCCAACGGATGCTGCAAAAAAGCCGTAACCGGCAAAGACGGCGCAAGAAACCAGACCTGGTAGAACAAAATAACCAGGTCAAAATCTTCCTCACCAGTCAGTGCAAGTTGTTCCAGCTCGGGAGCGATCAAATGCGCCGCTTCAGGGAACGCGTCAAAAAACTGAAAAAAAGGCCATGGAAAAGGATAGGATTGCTTTGGGCGTATAACCTCCAAATGCACATCCACGCCGGGTTTTGCCTGCAAGGGAGCGAGAATCTGCGCGGCAATCCGGGCAAGCTGCCCGGTTTGGGAGTAACAAATTGCCAGAACACGCTTGGTCCGAATGGAATTAGTCCGAATGGAAGTAGTCACGCAAATCCAGTGATGCAATAAAATTGCTTCAGTTTATAATCACACCATAATCACGCTGAGCTTGGTTTTAAAGAAGCACTTGTGAGTGCAGTGACAGTGTCCGGATTGTATCGCAAATGCAGTACGCGCTCAACCGACGGCCATTGTAATCCTGTACCCGGCCATTCCAATAATTTTACGGCAGCGATAGCTGAACTTGCAGTGCACATACTCGACGCCAGCATGAGTCCGGCAAGCAATACATGGACACCCTGCTGAAAGTTAAGTATGCTTTAAAAATGCTTTAAAACCATCGTTGGCGATCTCCCTTCGAAATCTAATTTGCCTGTCTTCATCCAAATGAATATCAATACTGACATTAATAAAACCGAGTTGGAACAAGAGCTTGCGCAGCACATTATCACTGCGCTGAATCTGGATACAAGCCTCAAGGAAATTGATCCGCTTGCGCCGCTCTATGGGGACGAAGGCCTCGGGATAGACTCCATCGATGTGCTGGAAATTTCCCTGGTTCTGGCCAAGCAGTACGGCGTTCAATTGCGTTCTGATGACGAGCATAACGCCGAAATATTCGCCTCGCTGCGCAACCTCGCCAACCATATCCAACAAAACCGGACGAAATAAATGCAGTCCCGTGGCAAATTGGCAGTTGCGATTGCCATCGCTGCCGCTTTCTTTGGATACCAGTTCCTGATACATAAAGTATCGCTTTCCGGTCATCTCACGGCTATTTCTGCAGCGCTTGTCCTGATTCCTTTCGTTATCGCACTAACATGGTTCATCGCTGCCGAGCTGGGCTTGCGCCTGGCGCTGGCGATAACCGCCACCCTCATCGTGCTGGGTCTGGCTGCGGTGAAGCTATTCGGCCAGCCGCATCCTGCCATCATTTTCGGCATGCCCCACCTGGTGACCAATTCATTTTTGATGTGGTTTTTTGCGCGCACCCTGAAAAACAAGCGGGAGCCGCTGATCACCTTGCTGGCACGCAGCGTTCACGGGACGCTGACGCCTGATCTCGAAATGTACACGCGCCATGTCACTTTTGCGTGGAGCCTGTTTTTCGCCCTGCAAATTGCCGGTTCGATCCTGCTGTTTTTGTTCGCCTCACTGGAAACCTGGTCAACGTTCATCAACATCCTCAACTCGCCGCTGATCGTACTGATGTTTCTTTGTGAATATACCTACCGGGTATTGCGCTATCGCAACCATCGCAGCTCGCTGTTTGATGGCCTGAAAATTTTCTCCGATAGCTCATCGGCATCGAAGTCCGCCAAGGTTCGCTGATGCCGGCGGTTCAGACCATGCAAGCAGTCCCGCTGTTACGCCTCCACCGTCCGGACAGCCTTTTTGCCCGTCAGGATGGCAAGGCCATTACCACCCGGCGTTTCTTGGCGGATGTCCTGTCGCTTGCAGAAAAATTGCCTGAGCATCCCTATGTGCTCAACCTTTGCTCTGATCGTTACCGCTTTGTAGTTGTTTTTTCTGCAGCCATGCTACGCGGACAAATCAGCTTGCTGCCACCCAACCACACGCCAGACCTGATCAATCGGCTCAGCCAGAACTACCCCGGCCTGTATTGCCTGACAGACGGTGCGGTTGGCCCTGCTGCCCTGCAAACAATCATCTACCCGGAGCTGTCCGGGGTGAATCTGCCGGACCCTGCGATACCCGAAATACCCGCCGCGCAAGTAGCGGCAATCGTCTTCACATCAGGCACGACGGGCGACCCCATGCCCAATGAGAAAACCTGGGGCGCCATCTCGCGCAGTGTTACCGTCGAGGCCAGGCGGCTGGGTATATTTGATCGTGGCGACCTGACGCTGTTGGGCACGGTTCCGGCGCAACATATGTATGGCTTTGAGTCTACCGCCCTGATTGCGATGCAGGCAGGCGTAATACTGCATGCCGGCAAACCATTTTATCCGGCTGATATCAGTGCGTTGCTGCATGAAATTCCGGGACCGCGGGCGCTCGTCACCACACCCGTGCATCTGCGCGCCCTGATCACCGGCAACACGGCCCTGCCGCAGCTCGACCTGATCGTTTGTGCCACCGCGCCGCTGCCACGGGAACTGGCCGTGCAGGCCGAGGAGCTATTCGGCGCGCCGTTACACGAAATCTACGGCTTCACCGAAGCCGGGCAGATTGCCAGCCGCCGCACTGCGATAACAGATGAATGGCGCACCTTTGACGGGCTGGCGCTGCATCAAAAGGGAGATGCCACTTATGTCTCGGGTGGTCATGTCGTTGGCGAGCTTCCCTTGAATGACATCACCGAACTGCGCAGCGACACGACCTTCCTGCTTCACGGCAGGACTGCTGACCTGATCAACATCGCCGGCAAGCGCACTTCCCTCGCCAGCCTGAATCACCATCTTAATTCGATTGATGGAATCCAGGATGGCGTTTTTTTTATGCCTGAAGAGAAACCCGGCGAGACGTCCCGATTGACAGCATTTGTTGTTGCGGCTGAACTTACCAGCAGCGAAATACTGGGCGCATTACGCCAGCGCATGGACGCGATCTTTCTTCCCAGGCCATTGCATAAAGTGGATGAGTTACCGCGCAATTCGACCGGGAAACTGACACGCGCCAGCCTGGAGACGCTTTTTCGGCAATGTGACAAGGGGCAAGACAAGTGACTGAACTAAAGTTTCAATTTCCTGCCAACCATCCTTGCGCAGCCGGGCATTTTCCGGGCAACCCGATCATCCCCGGCGCGTTGCTGCTCGACCATGCGCTCGCCTGCATAGCCGCCGACTTGTCCATCCATAACGCCGTCTGGCACGTAAAATCAGCCAAGTTTCCTCAACCCGATCATCCCCGGCGCGTTGCTGCTCGACCATGCGCTCGCCTGCATAGCCGCCGACTTGTCCATCCATAACGCCGTCTGGCACGTAAAATCAGCCAAGTTTCCTCAACCGGCGCGGCCTGGGGACGAGATATTCGCCAAATACACATTTTCACCCGGCGGAGAAATACGCTTTGAATGCGCCGTGTCAGGCAATAAAGTATTGTCGGGAATTGCGCGCAACCAACCAGCAACCGGCGCAGGATTAAAGTTGTGAGCCAGGAATGGGTGACGCGTCCCGAACGCAGCAATGTGTGGACCATCAGGCTCATGGTCTGGTTTGCGCTCACTTTTGGCCGGCGCGCGTCGCGCGTCCTGCTTTACCCGATCAGCATCTATTTCATTATATTTTCGGCGCAAGCGCGCGCTGCCTCGCGCAAGTACCTGGATCGCGCACTGGGACATCGCTCAACCCTGAGAGATGGTTTTCGGCACTGTTTTTTCTTTGCTTCGACAATCCTTGACCGGGTCTTTCTGCTTAACAACCAAATCTCCCTGTTTGACGTGCGCGCGCGGGGCGAAGAGTTGTTCAGGGAAATTGAAGCAAAAGGACGCGGTTGCCTGCTGATCGGCGCCCACATGGGCAGTTTCGAGGTGATTCATGCGCTGAGCCGCGACCATGGCCACCCGCGAACCAGCATTGCGATGTACGAAGAAAATGCCCGCAAACTTAACGCTGTGCTTCACAGTATTAACCCGCAGCACAATCGGCCGGTAATACCGCTTGGGAAAATCGATTCGATGCTCAGGATACAGGAGGCGCTGCAACGCGGCGAGTACATAGGCATACTTGCCGACCGTACAATTTCCGGCAAGAAAATGCTAGCCTGTGACTTTCTGGGCGGCCAGATCCATTTGCCCATCACGCCATTCCGCCTTGCCGTTATACTGAATTGCCCTGTCGTATTCATGCTCGGGATATATCAAGGCGGCAACCGGTATGACGTGAACTTTGAATACCTCGCCGATCCGCAGCAACCAACACCATTGGATCGTGACTTCGCCATCAGGCAGGCTGCGCAACAGTTTGCCACCCGGCTGGAACATTACTGCCGGGTGGCGCCTTACAACTGGTTTAATTTTTATGATGTCTGGAAATAATTAAGATGATACGCACGGTTATCTCCCGGTTGATTGTCTGGCCGCTGATGTTATGCGTCAGCCTGGGTATCACGCCCGCGTCCGCTGCCGAACCGGAACAGGATGTTGCGCCCTGGTCGTTGACGGAGCTGATGCATATCCTGGCACAGGTAACAAAGTCCAAAGCCACGTTTGTCGAGCACAAACATCTCAGCATGCTGACAACACCTCTGGAGTTTTCGGGGACGCTGGAATACACCGCACCCGGCCGGCTGGAAAAATATACGCTGCTTCCCAAACCCGAAAGCCTGATACTGGACCAGGACAAGCTGGTGGTGCAGACTGGCGACGCAGCGGAGAAACGCACCCTGTCACTGCAGGATTACCCTTCTGTCTGGGCATTTATTGAAAGTATCCGCTCCACGCTGGCCGGCGATGTTGAGACGCTCAAGCGCTTCTACCATGTCGCCCTGAAAGGCCAGGCTAAACAGTGGCAGTTGATTTTGCAGCCGGCAGATTCGAAGATCAAAAGCCTGGTGAGCGAAATCCTTATCAATGGCAGCTTTGAGCAAATCAATACGATCGAAATCCGTGAATCGGGGGGCGACTACTCGGTAATGAGCATCAGCAGGGACGACTCATGAAACGAATTAGCCAGCGCTGGCCAATTGCAGTCTGGCTGATTTTTCTCGCAGTTTGCATCTTCATCGTTTCGCGGATACAAATTGGCGCCGACATCAACGCTTTTCTGCCCGGCTCTCCCACTCCCGCCCAGCAACTGCTGACCGAGCAACTGCGCGACGGTGTCGTTTCCCGCCTGATCCTGGCCGGCATCGAGGGTGGTGCTCCTGAAACATTGGCTAAAGCCAGCAAGAACCTGGCACATCGGCTGCGCAATGAGGCGGCATTTTCCATGGCCAACAACGGTGAAGAAAGCAGTCTGGACAAGGACCGGGCGTATGTATTCGACAACCGCTACCTGTTGAGCTCTGCTGTTACACCCGCACGCTTCACCCCGGAAGGCCTGCACGGCTCGCTCGAAAAAGCGCTACAGATGCTCGGCTCCCCTGCCGGGGTAATGCTCAAGAACGTCATTCCGCGTGACCCCAGCGGCGAAGCGCTGCATCTTCTGGAAGGCTTCGCCGGACAAAGCCGGCCTCCGATGCAGGAAGGGGTGTGGATGTCGCGCGACGGCAAACGCGCGCTGCTGGTGCTGCAAACCTCAGCGGCAGGCTTTAACATCGATGCCCAGCAACACGCCATTCAACTGATACACCACCGCTTTGCGGAAAGCACGCAAGGCCCGGAATTTTCCGGCTTGCAGATTCAGCTCAGCGGGCCCGGCGTGTTTTCAGTGCAATCTCGCGACCATGTCGAAAATGTCGCGTTCAATTTTTCCATCATCACGGCGATGCTCGTCAGTATCCTGCTGTTGCTGGTCTATCGCTCGTGGCGTGTGCTCGCCATATCGCTGCTTCCGGTCATCAGCGGCGCGCTGGCCGGCATTGCCGCCGTGAGCATGGGCTATGGCGTGGTTTTCGGCGTCACCCTGGGGTTCGGCATCACGCTGATAGGCGAGGCGGTGGACTACGCCATCTATTTCTTCACTCACCTTTCCCCTGAAAAACCGCCTAACAAGGCGCTGGAAAACATCTGGCCGACGCTGCGCCTGGGTGTGCTGACCACAATATGCGGATTCAGCCCGATGTTCCTGGCGGATTTTCCGGGACTGGCACAACTGGGGCTGTTCTCGGCTGTCGGGCTTGTCGTGGCGGTACTGGTCACCCGCTGGGTGCTGCCCAGCCTCGTGTCTGTAAATTTTTCACCCAGCACGCCAACCCGCCTGGCTGCCTGGTTAATGGCGCTGATCAAACAAGCTCCCCGTCTGCGCCCGGTCGTGTTGATTGCGGTGATCGTCGCCGCGCTTTCGATTGCGCTGCACCGTGAACCTGTCTGGAGCGACAACCTTTCCAGCCTGTTCCCGATAGCGGAAGACAAGCAGCAACTTGACCAGTCGCTGCGCAACGACCTGGGTGCGCCGGATGTGCGCTACCTGATAGCAATCAGCGGCAAAGACCGGGAAGAGGTGCTTGAGCGCAGCGAAGCGGTCGGTTCTCAACTTGACCTGTTGACGAACCGGCAAGTTCTGGCGGGTTACGATTCGCCTGCCCGCTACCTGCCCAGCCAGAAGACCCAGCAGGCGCGCCGGGCAGCGTTGCCCGATGCGGGGCAACTGCGTGCCAATCTGCATCAGGCGCTTGCCGGGCTGCCGTTCCGCAGCAATTTATTTGAACCCTTCTTCAAAGAAGCAGAGGCGGTGCGCAGCCAGCCACTGCTCACCTTCGCCAGTCTGCAAGGAACAAATCTGGGGCTGCAAACCGAAAGCTTGCTGGCACACAACGACAAGGGTTGGAAAGCCATGTTGCCGCTGCGTGGAGTAACTGACGCATCATCCCTACAACAGACGCTTGCCCGGCTGGATGGCAACATCGTATTGCTGGATATGAAACAGGAAAGCGACTCGCTTTACCAATCCTATGTGCGCGAGGCGATCACGCTGTCCGCTTTCGGCGCGCTGGCGATCGCTTTGCTGCTGTTCATCAGCCTGCGCTCGGTGCGCCGCGTGGCAGCGGTATTATTGCCGTTGGCGGCCGCAGTCATCATTGCCACCGCGGTTGTGCTGGCAAGCGGGCAGAAACTGCTGATTTTTCACCTGGTCGGTTTGCTGCTGGCGGTTGCGGTCGGTTCCAACTACTCGCTGTTCTTCGACCGTGAAAGCAATTCCGATGTGCATGAAGCGGACAGCAGGCGCACCATGGTTTCGCTGCTGGTGGCAAACATTTCGACCACCATCGCCTTCGGCATGCTGTCTTTTTCGGGTGTCCCGGTGCTCACGGCGATTGGAGAGACCGTGGCCATCGGCGCCTTCCTGAGCCTGTTGTTCTCGGCTGTTTTGATGGGGCGCAAGGTCACATCATGAAAAACTGCCCGCAGCCCTCTGTCGCCCCCAACGGGAATGAACGAACTGCTGCGCGTCACTGGCTCACCACCCCCGCGCTGCAATTAAGCGCTGCGGTGCATTCCGTCAGCGCGCTGCTGGTTATCCTGAATCCCGGCAACTGGCAGTGGGCGCTTGGTGCCGTGCTATTCAACCATGCAATTCTCACTGCGGGAGTCCTGCGGCCCAAGAGCGTGCTGCTCGGACCTAACATGACACATCTGCCCGCCGCTGCCACACGCCGAGGAGAAGTATCCCTCACCTTTGACGACGGCCCAGATCCTGAAATCACGCCCCTGGTGCTCGACCTGCTCGACCGGTATGGCGCCAAGGCCAGCTTTTTTTGTATTGCCAGCAAAGTCTCCGCTTATCCGGAACTGGCCCGCGAAATCATCAAGCGCGGGCATAGCCTGGAAAACCACACTTATTGCCACCCTTACGCATTTGCCTTGTTCGGGCCGGGTGGCATAGTGCGTGAAATCGAGTCATCCCAGGCGACGATTTGCGCAGTGACCGGAGTTGCTCCGGGATTTTTTCGCGCACCGATGGGGTTTCGCCCGCCGTTCCTCGCCCCGGCAGTAGATCGTGCCGGCTTGCGCTGCGCCACCTGGACACGTCGCGGGTTCGATACCTTTGCGATAAATCCGGAAGCGGTATTGCAGCGACTGCTGCGCGGGCTGGCTGCCGGCGACATTTTGCTTTTGCACGATGGCCGTCCGAACCGGCCAAACAGGAACACAAAGATCATCCGGGAAGTTTTGCCACGCCTGCTTGAACATCTCCAGACACTGGGCCTGAAATCCGTTTCACTCACTACCGCCTGCAGCCGATCCGACGAGCTTTAATCCTATTAAAAGCGGTTCAGCCACGGATTTACACAGATGAACACTGTTAATAAACGGGCAGGGGCGATTCATGAATCGCCCCTGCAGTCTTATCGGTGGTAATCAGTGTTTTTCTGTGGCTAATCGCCGTTTTTAAGGCGCGGACCGCCTCTGTTGTTTTTTAGTCTGGCTATCTCAAACGGCATTCGAATTCGCAGCGGTCGGATCAGCCTTGACCGCCTGGTATTCCGAGAAAATGCCAATTTCCACATGCCTGTTAACCTGGGTCAGTCCTGCGGAACGCAGGGTTGCCATCACGCGCTCGGGCGGCACACAGGCTTCGATACTGTCCCAGAAATAACGCCAGATGGTTACACTGGCCTTTTGCTTTGAAACGATCCGGGTCAGCAGTGGTATCACGCCGCGCATATAGGTCTTGAGCAACCAGGTGCCTAAAGTGCTTTGCGGCCTGGTCATTTCCAGAATGCATAAACGTCCGCCGGGTTTCAGCACACGCTCAAACTCGGCGAAAGCGACACTCAGGTCGCCGATATGGCGCAGCGCATAACCCATGCTCAGAAAATCGAAATGATTATCAGGGAAAGGCAATGCCTCGGCGCGCCCCTCCATCAACACCATGCCCTCGGGGAGATGGCTGGCCGCCATCATGCCGGTGCTCGGATCCACACCAATCACGCAGGAGGGATCGCCTGTCAGGATGCAGGCCTGCGCCGCAACCAGCCCGGTGCCCACGCCAACATCGAGAACCTTCATGTTCGCCTGCAGACCTGCACGGACAAGCGCCCGCCTTCGATAGCTGGACCCGGTATTGAACGCCATCAACCGTTCTATGCGGTCATAATCCGGCGCGGTATCGTCAAATATTTTCTTCAGGTATGCCTGACGTTCCTGTTCTGTCTGGTAGTAAGCGGTCAGCGGAAGATGCGGCGCTTTGACCGGCGATAGATCGGGTGAGCCCAGGGGTTTCATGAGTGAACCTTAGAATTGTTAATTTTTGAATTTTATCATCTTATGTTGGCGTGCTGCTCTTGCCCGTGTTGATTGCCGGGGAGCCGCATTTCGGTCCAATGACGGTAATTATTCTGTTAAAATTTAAAAAGTTAAGTTTTCATTCCCGCAGAAAGAATCATTTGCAACACCTCCAATTCACTGCATTCACCCTGGTTTCACCGCTAGGCGCAGGAACCAATGCCACGCTCAGCGCTTTGCTTGCAGGAAAATCCGGGCTGGCCCGCTGCGATTTCCTCGATGTCGATCTGGACACGTATATCGGGCGCATCAACGGGCTCGAAGACCGCCCGGTGCGCTCCGACCTCGCTGCTTACGATTGCCGCAACAACCGCCTCGCGCAGCTTGGCCTGGAGCAGGACAATTTTGCCGGGGCGATTGAAGCCGCTCGCGGACGTTACGGGCGTGAACGCATCGGTCTGTTTCTGGGCACCAGCACCTCCGGCATCCTGGAAACCGAGCTTGCCTACCGGCAACGCCATCCTGAAACCGGCGCCCTGCCCGCGAGTTTCAATTATTTCGGCTCGCATAGCTGCTATTCGGTGTCCGATTTCGTGCAGCAATTTCTTGGCCTTGCCGGCCCCTCCATGGTGGTATCAACGGCCTGCTCATCGTCTGCCAAGGTATTCGGCTGCGCTGCGCGCATGATCGAGGCCGGGCTGTGCGATGCCGCGGTTGTCGGCGGGGTTGATTCGTTGTGCTTTACCACGTTATACGGCTTCAACTCTCTGGGACTGGTATCCAGCCGCCCCTGCCGCCCGTTTGACGCGGAACGCAACGGCATTTCCATCGGCGAGGCTGCGGGCTTTGTGCTGCTGGAGAAGGCTACTGCCGATACCGGCACGGATGCCGTCATGCTGCTCGGCGTCGGCGAGAGCAGCGATGCTTATCACATGTCCACGCCGCACCCTGAAGGTCTGGGAGCTCGCAGCGCGATTCAGGCCGCACTGCAGGCAGCCGGGCTGACCGCCGGCGATATCGATTACATCAACCTGCATGGCACCGGGACGAAATCAAACGATGCCGCCGAAGACCAGGCCGTGTTCAGCGTGTTCGGCAGCAACACGCCGTGCAGCTCAACCAAGGGCGCAACCGGTCACCTGCTGGGTGCCGCAGGTGTAACCGAAGCCATTATTTCCGCGTTGTGCATCCAGCACGGATTGATGCCCGGCGGCTTGAATACCCGGACTCTGGATCCCGCGCTGAGAAGCCATTATCTGTTGCAGAACAGGCGGCAGAAGGTGAGTCGCGTGCTATCCAATTCACTGGGATTTGGCGGCAGCAATTGCAGCCTGGTGTTAGGCCGGGGATCAGAGGGGGGCGGCCGATGAAGATATTTGTCGAAGGAGTGGGCGTACTCGGACCCGGACTCTGCGGCTGGCAGGCCAGCCAGCCCGTTCTGGCTGGAACTGCTCCTTACGTTGATGCGGCACTGGTTATTCCGCCCAACGATTTGCTGCCGCCAGCCGAACGCCGCCGCACCGGGCCTTCGGTCAAAATCGCCCTCGCTGTCGGTTGCGAAGCTGTCGCCCACGCCCGGCGCAATGCTTCGGAACTGCCTTCCGTTTTCGCTTCTTCTGCCGGAGAGGGTGAAAACATGCAGGCAATATTCGAGACGCTTGCTGCCGACGCACGCGAGATATCGCCGACGCGCTTCCATAACTCGGTACACAATGCGCCATCCGGCTACTGGTCTATTGCGACCAGATCGATGGCGCCCTCGATCAGCCTGGCTTGCTACGATGCCAGCTTTGTGGCCGGACTCATTGAAGCGGGCGCGCAAGCCCTTTCCGGCGAGGACGCCGTGGTGCTGATGTCCTACGATGCCCCTTATACCCAACCCGTGCATGCGGTGCGGCCGATCAGCGCCGGTTTTGGCATTGCGCTGGTGCTGACCGCCAACAAGACCAGCCGCAGCCTGGCCGAGCTGGAAATCGGCATCAACCGCAAGGATGGCGCCAGCACGCCGATCACAATCGCGCAGCTGGAGTCCATGCGGCTGGGCGTACCGGCCGCGCGCGGCCTGCCGTTGCTGGCGGCCCTTGCAGCCCGCACCCGGAACCAGATATGCCTGGACTACGTTGCCGGCAACCAGGTTAATGTTGCGGTTCACCCATGCTGATCGGCCAAACTGAAATTCGGGCGCTGATTCCGCACGCGGGCGATATGTGCCTGCTGGCCGGAGTCACCCGGTGGGACGCGACCCATATCAGCTGCATTGCGCAAAGCCACCGCAATATCGACAACCCGCTGGCGCGCGACGGCAAGGTGGGCGCATTGTGCGGCATCGAATTTGCCGCCCAGGCCATGGCGGTGCATGGCGGTCTCACCGGCCTGGTCGGCCAGCGTCCGCGCGCCGGCCTGCTGGTAAGCGTGCGCGATGTGGCTGCCAAGGTTGAATACCTGAGCGATTACAGCGCAGACCTGCAAATCGAGGCCGAACAACTGATGGCCGAGCAAAGCAGCGTGTGCTACAGCTTTACGCTGCATGCCGGCGAAATGGAATTGCTGCGGGGACGCGCCACCGTGGTGCTGGATGCCGGCAGGGTCGCGTCATGAAGCGGGCGCTGGTTACCGGCGGCAGCGGCGCTATCGGGGCAGCGGTGTGCCGCCAGCTGGCGGCAGACGGTTATCAGGTGATCGTGCATGCCAACAGCAACCTCGAACATGCCCGGCAGGTCGCTGCGGAAATCAACGCCGGCGGCGGTTCTTCGACGGCCGTTTCCTTTGACATCACCGACGCCCAGGCAACTAAAGCAGCGCTCGAGCAGCTGCTGGCCGACGGAGCGATACAGGTCGTGGTGAATAACGCCGGCATCCATGACGATGCGGTGATGCCCGGTATGCGTCCCGAACAATGGACCAGGGTGATCGATGTGTCGCTGAACGGTTTCTTCAATGTCACCCAGCCGCTGCTGATGCCGATGATAGGCAAGCGCTGGGGACGCATCATCAACCTGTCTTCACTGGCGGCGGTCATGGGCAATCGCGGGCAGGTCAACTACGCCGCCGCCAAGGCCGGACTGCACGGCGCCACCAAATCCCTTGCGCTGGAGCTCGCCAGCCGCGGCATCACGGTCAATGCAGTCGCTCCGGGGATCATCGTTTCGCCGATGACAGTATCCAGCTTCCCCGAGGAAACCATCAAGACGATGGTGCCGATGAAACGCGCCGGACGCCCCGAAGAAGTGGCCGATCTCATCTCATTTCTCGCTTCCGATCGCGCCGCTTATATTTCCGGGCAGATCATTTCAATCAACGGTGCGATGGCTTGAGGGCCGCTCAATTAACCCGGCTTTTCTTCCAGAAATTCGCCATGCCGGATTTTCCGCACCTCTTTAATACTTCAGCCGGTTCCCGGAGAACAAGATGAAGTTTTTTGCGCACCCGGATATTTTCATATTATTTTTTCTTGTCCTGGCAAATGCTGCGCAAGCTGACATGACCGTACACGATGAGGCTGACCAGGCTGCCGTTTCATCATCCGCACAAGTCACCGGGCCCGCGCAGCAATCCGCAACAGGCACCCCCTCCAGCGACGAAACAAGCGAAGCTGAAGTTATATGGGAATGGGATCCCTATTACACCGATGTAGGCATTAATATCCCCCTTACCAGCAAGCCGATTCCGACAATCACTTCGGACAGCGAAGCGGTGATTTACCGCAACCTGATCGAAGGCTCGGCCATCCCCCGTTACATGACGCTGGAAGCAAGCGTCTACCCGATGCCTATTCTGGGCACCTATCTCAAAAAGCATGCGCCGGGTTTTTACAGCCATGGGCAAATCGGCAGCGGCGGCATCAACATTTTCGATTCCATCACCGCAGGATTCCAGGAGCCTTGGGCCGTATCCATGTTCTTCGGCAACATTGCCAAACTGGTGCGCCCCGGAGAAACGCGCACCGGCAGCAACTTCGGGTATACCGGTTATCTCGTCAGCGGCGGTACAAAGCACATCAAGAACAACGTGCTCATCGACGATAACTGGTACGAACTGGAATGGAAAATCAAGGGCAAGCGCGATTACCCGGATGAAAAAATGAGCTGGAGCTTCCGCCTGGGCGGAAAATTCAACGACAATACGAACGTAACCGACGTGTTTTACTTCAGCATCCACCGCAGCAATCTGGATCACCGCGCCCCGTTTTTGAACTGGCTCAAGAACACTGCCGTCGACATCAAGGTGCAATTCTCGCAGCTCAGCGGCCAGGTGGTGCGCGAGGAATTTATTTTCGGCAAGAAATATCCAATAAAAGGGCAGAGTTACAGCGCCACGCTGAATTTCGGTTTCGTGTGGGAAAGTCCCGATGAGTACATCGGCACTCTGCGGGATCGCAACAAGAGTTTGTTGACGCTCCTGATCAGGCCTTCGATCGAGTTCTAATTTTTTTGAAGTGCAATGGCGCAGGGTGCGTTTTACGCACCATCATTGTTGGTGCGTGAAACGCACCCTGCATGAACATTGTTATTTTGAAACAGGAATGGAATTTGCCGACCTCAGGCGCCGCCACAGCAGCACCGGCATGCGCAGCAGAAAACCGCACACCAGGCGCATGTGCATCCACGTCAGGAGGGTGTTGTCGCGCAGATAGTTGAAGTGCGATACCCCGCCCTCCTCCGGCCCAAAATAGCGCACCGGCGCCAGCACGTTGATCGGGCGCACGCCATTCCAGCACAGGCGCACCGCCACCTCGGGGTCGAAATCGAAACGGCGCATCCATGGGCTGCGTTGCATGATCTCGCGCAGCGGTTTAACCGGATAAACGCGAAAACCAAACAGCGAATCGCCTATCCCCGCGCCCAGCGTTTCCAGATTGGCCCACCAGTTGGAGACCTTGCGTCCGTTCACGCGCAGCGCGGGTGCGCTGGCATCGAACACCGGCTTGCCCAGCACGACAGCGCCAGGGTTGGCGATCGACATGGCCATGAATTCCGGGATCCTGTCGGCGGGATGCTGCCCGTCGGCATCCATCGTGAGCACATGCGTATAGCCCGCTGCGGCGGCCTGATACAGGCCGTGCAGCACAGCCGCACCCTTGCCCTGGTTGCGGGGGAGGATGAAGACTTTCAGCTCCGGTGCATTCGCCGCGAGTGCCTGCAACAGTTCCGCAGTGCCATCGGTGCTGCCGTCGACCACCACCCACACCGGCTGCCAGACGGCGAGCGCATTGCGCACGGTCTCCAGGACTTTGGTGCCGGTGTTATAGGACGGAATGAGTACCAGATGTGATGAAGAAAGCATGATGTTCCAGTCGGCACGATGTTTAGAAAATGGTCAACTCTTACTCTCTGCAAGCTGCTCTCTAAAATATTTTTCCAAATCGTCGACAAACATTTTTGTGTCGCCGGATATTTCGAACCGTTTGCCGAGGGTCACTTTGTAGACCAGCGGGAATTGCGGCTTTTTCAGCAGCGGCCAGCCTTTACCGAGGAACGGTGTGTTGGATTCGATGAAAACTGTTTGCACCGGCACGCCGGACTTGCGGGCGATCAACGCGAAAGCGCTTTTAAATTTGTTAACCGGTTGCGTTGTCGTGCGTGTGCCTTCAGGGAAGATCAGCAACTGGCTGCCGTCTTTTAATTCTGCAACCGAGGTGCGCACCATGTTGCCGGTGGAATCGTTGCGGATATAACCCGCCAGCCGCGCGCCGCCGCCGAACAGGATGTTGTCCTGTATATCCGCCTTCATGATGCAGACAATATTGGTCAGACGCGAACCGATCAGCACCACGTCGATCAGGCTGGGATGGTTGGGCGCGACGATGATGGTTTCACCATTGGAGAGCGCATCCAGCGCGGAGAGATCGCACTGCACCAGCCCGCTGGCTTTGATGAAAGCGATGTATGGCCGGAATATGCCGGTCATGATGAACCGTCCCACGCGCGCGCCGAAGCGTCGCGGCAACACCGGGTACAACACCGCACCGATGAGGGTATACGTCAACCCTGCCAATCCAAAAACAGCGAGCGAGCCGTACAGCACAATATATTCATAGAGGAATCGCAACCCGGCAGCCACCCCCCATCTGCGAGTAGCCAGGTTAATCATTACGGCCCCAATCCACCTTCAAGCATGCAATCATTTATTCCTCCTCTTCCACTCTAGTCGAGGATTCCGCAAATATCCAGGTGATGGCAAAACCCACGGTGGCATATTGCCTGGTCCTTACCAGCGGGCTTGCCTCAAATGCCGCCCCGCGCAGCGTATCCAGCTTCATGAACCCGCTCGTCCAGAAAGTCGGAAAGCGTTTGGTCATGGCCACGACAAACTGGGTCCCCGCATATCCTCCGTGCGCGGAATAGGCAGACCGGTCCGGGCGGGAATACTGTGCATCGATGCCGTAGAAATACTGGTTATAGCGACGATCGGTAAAGACCGGCCCGATAGCCGTGCCCAAGCTCCATCCCGTTTGACCAAACACGTCCTGCACGTCCAGATTCAGCAGCGGCTGGAATATCCAGCCAACATCCCTCAGATAGGAAAAATCGCTGGCAATGGTGGCCCGCAGCGGCAAGCGCAACTCTACCTGCGCCTGATTCGATTCCGTCTCGTACAGCATGATGTTCAGCGACGGGCCTATTTCAAACGTGGGATCAAGATTGGGCATACCTTGCCGCGCGCCGTTGTTACTGACCGGCACCGAACCATTCACGCTGACGTCCAGCTCGACCTTGTCACTTTGAAAAATTTGCCCGCGCACCCGTGCGCGGTCAATCTTGAGAAAATCGCCGCGATAAATGACATAGGGCATCGGCAGCACATATCTTGTACGCTCATTCGAACCGCGATAGTGCGGGAAGTCGATGAATGCCGCGCCCGCCCCCGCTTCCCAGAGCGGAACCTGACTCGCAAGAACTGATGGAACAATGAGCATCGTCAACGCAGCCGCGCACAGAAAGTCGTATAGAAATCTCATAAAGGTTGCCGGCACCCCGCAGTGATTCAGCTCGCACTGCCCCAGCAAACCGCCTCGACCTCCAGCAACAAATCCGTGCGGCAGATGTCGGCCTGCAAAACAACCAGCTCATGCAACCCCCCCCATTCTGCACGGATGATGTCCCGGACAACATTTAAATGTTCGGTGTGGCGCACATAGGCCTTGAGCGCCATACCGGTGCCGAAACCTGCGAACTTGAAGCCCTGTTTGCCTGCCTGATCGATCACGGCGCGAATATTGGCCAGCGTCTCGCGCGTCTGCAAAATTACCGATTCCGGATGCACCGTATCATGCCCCAGAATACTGGCTGTGCCTGAAATGAAAAGTGTTGGCGCATCACCCTGGAAAGCCAGTGTGGCCCTCGAAAAAGTCGGGCTGCGCGGCCCGTATTGTTTTGGGTAATGGTATGCGCTGGTCTGGCGGGGATTCTCGATTTGCACCCCGGGAAAACGCGACGCAAGAAAATAGATGACCAGCGGTCCGCCATGGCTGCCCAGCGCGCAGGCAGATGGGGAGTCTTCAACTTTTCTGTTATAGCGAACAAACGCCTCATGCCGCCCGACGCTGAAACTGCGATAACGCTCAATCCCGCCTTCGACGGCATTAATATCAGGGAAATAGTTCCATACCCTTAACAGGTTTGGATAGCTGCCACGCTGAAGAAAATCGAATATTCCGGAATAAATCCGCAGTGCGGTTTCACTCAGATCTACTGCAGAAACAAACCGGGCGGACAGGCAGCCAAAAAACAGATCTTCATTACCTGCCCCGGTCATTAACTCATCGCTATATCGGGTTACCGGTTTATCACTGGTCCACACTTCGTAGACTGCATCGCAGCCCGATACCGGAGTATCCACCCAAAGCACCGGAAAGCCGGATTTCAAGGCCGCGCAACGACTGCTGCCGAAACCGACTACGCACATGACCCGGTCGCCGCACTGCGCCAGATACGCATCGATTGCTTCCGGTGCAATGTACTTGAGCGCCACGGTCTTGTTCTGGTGAATATTGAATTCCCTCATGGTAGAGTCGGCTCGCTAACAACTTCCCTGATTGATCGTTCCAGATACGACTTGATCACTTGCCAGAAGACGCTCAAACACGGACATGGCCGTCGGCAGCCACAATTCGCCCGTGTGAAACCGGAAGATGCAACTTTTGGGAAGAACGGCATCGTATCCACACTCTGCCAATAGAGCCGGATATGCAAATCCGGCGTATCTGCTGCAGGCTGTCAATATATCCCGGGGATTGCTGGTTTTTTGTTGCGCGGTGGATTCGCAAAATCCCATCATCTTTTAGATCAACATTTTTATTGTTTGAATTGTAACATATGGCGAACAGTGGGCATCTGCTACGGTGCTTCAGCCATGCGCATAAGCCATGCCGGCAAGGCCCGATCAAAAGGCTAACCCATTAACTGCCTGACTCCCCGCCATATTGCCGCAACAGCCTGAGCATCCCCGCCGCCTTGTCCAGCGTTTCCTGATACTCCGCTGTCACCTCGGAATCCGCCACAATGCCGCCACCCGCCCAGCAGCGTATCTCATTGCCGGAGTAAACCAGGGTACGGATGACGATGTTGGTATCCATGTTGCCGTCGAAGCCGGCATAGCCTATCGCGCCGCAGTAAATGCCGCGATGGTGCGGCTCCAGCTGTTCGATGATCTGCATGGCGCGCTGTTTGGGTGCGCCGGTGACGGAGCCGCCGGGGAAGCAGTCTCGCAGCACGTCCAGCGCATCGCGACCTTCGGCCAGCCTGCCTTCCACCGTGCTGACCAGATGATGCACGCTGGCGTAGCTTTCCACTGCAAATAATTCCGGCACGCGCACCGATCCCGGCACGCAGCTTTTGCCGAGATCGCTGCGCAGCAAGTCCACGATCATCAGGTTTTCCGCGCGGTCCTTGGGGTGGTTGCGCAGCTCATCGGCAAGACGGCTGTCCTGTTGTGCATCGCTGCTGCGCGGGCGGGTTCCCTTGATCGGCCTGGTTTCCACGCTGCCATTCTGCACGCGCAGAAATCGTTCAGGCGAGGCGCATAAGATCTGGGCCTTTGGCAGGTTGAGGAATGCGGAATACGGTGCGGGACTCAGGCTGCGCAGCGTGAAATAGGCACGCAGCGCATCGCCCGTTGCGGTGGCGCTGAAGCGTTGCGCAAGGTTAATCTGGTAGCAATCGCCCGACTTCAGATAACCCTGCACCGCTGCGAATGCGCGGGCGTAACTTTCCGGCGTAAAGTTGGAAGATATTTTCCCCCGCACACGGAAAGTGTCGTCAGGAAGCGGCGTGTTGCTTTGCAAACGCAGCAATATCTGCGGCAGCAGTTCCGCTGTTTCGGCAAAGCGCCGGCGGGAAACCAGCCGCGCAGTCTGCCGATGATGATCCAGCACCAGTGCCCAATCGTAGATGCCTATCGCCATGTCCGGCAGATGTCCGGCTTCCTGATGCACGTCATCTTGGGCAATGCCTGGCAACGCATACATGCTCCGCGCCAGGTCATAACTCCAATAGCCCAGCGCGCCACCGGCGAACGGCACATCCGCTATGGGCGCGATTAGTTCGCCCAGGGCGCTGCGCACCAGCGCAAACGGATCGATTTCCGTTGCTGCTGCATCCAGCGACAACGAGCGCTGCGGAGCGGCGGAAAGAATATCGTAGCGCGCCATCCCGCCACTATCCAGCCATACTGCCCAGGGAAGATCGGCCAGCGCGGCAAAGTATCGCGCGGCATCGGATTGATAAGGTAATTCGACGCAATAGAAGCTCATCACTTGATCTGGAAAATATCGGCACCAAAACGCATTGAAACGCAACCATGACCATCATAGCTGCCGCCGCAAGGTTGTGTAATGTTTTGAATCAAATTCCCGATATCCAGGGTTCTCCTGACACCTCTGCAACGGGACAATGCCACAAGAGGTTGGCAAATGAAGTGTTGTGAAATGAAACCTTTCGAACAAGCCATTCATCTCATCCCGGCCGGCAAGACTTTTCGGAATATTCATCTGCCGCTAACTCGGTTGAAGCGGCAGATGAACCAGCGGATAATGCATGCATGCTTTCAAAGGCGCGCAAATGACTGAATATCTTCTGATCCTGACCGGCACGGCGTTTGTGAACAGCACAGCGATAGTCAGGATTCTCGGGCTGCTGATTGCGCTGAACAATTCGCTGAACCTGTGCGCCGAACAAAGAGCGTGCACAGCGGCAACAGCGTTTTCATCTCAAACTGTATGAACACCGCGAAGTGCCGCAAGATATTTCTGCGCCTGCAAGCGGCGAACCCGCATCCGGTTACCGAACTGGAATATTCCACGCCGTTCGAGCTGCTAGTGGCGGTGCTGCTCTCGGCGCAGGCCACCGATGTCAGCGTCAATACCGCCACGCGGCAACTGTTCCCGGTCGCCCGCACGCCGCAGGCGATGCTTGCGCTAGGCGAGGAAAAACTGCGCGAGTATATCCAGCGCCTTGGCCTGTATCAGACCAAGGCCAGACACCTGATCCAGACCTGCCGCCTGCTGGCGGAGCAGCACGGCGGCGCGGTGCCGCACACCCGCGAGGCGCTGGAAGCCTTGCCCGGCGTCGGGCACAAGACCGCCAGCGTGATTCTCAATACCGCCTTCGGGCAGCCCGTCATCGCGGTGGATACCCACGTTTTCCGCGTCGCCAACCGCACCGGCCTGGCCCCCGGCAAGACCGTGCTGGAGGTGGAAAACCGGCTGCTTGCAATCGTGCCGGACGAATTCAAGCACGATGCGCACCATTGGCTGATACTTCACGGCCGTTATGTCTGCCAGGCGCGCAAACCGAAATGCGGCGTGTGCCTCATCAACGACCTGTGCGAGTACGAAGAGAAGGAGCTCTGATGTTTTTTGACCCGTCGCGCGACGAGGCGCGCAACTTTTTGTTCGAATCCTGGCGCAAGCGCCGGGCCGGGGAATTGCTCACGCCGCTGGAAGACCTTGCCGCACAGCTCATTGCCAAACACCCGGAGCACCATGCCGTGCTGGAAGATCCGCAACGCCATCAGGAGCAGGACTACCTGCCGGAACACGGAACAACCAACCCCTTCCTGCACCTGATGATGCACCTCGCCATCGAGGAACAAATATCCATCGACCAGCCGGCGGGAATCCGCGCGCATTTCATGCGACTGACGCGGCAATTCGAATCGGAACATGATGCGCAGCATCGCATGATGGAATGCCTCGGCGAAATGATCTGGCAGGCGCAGCGCAACGGCACCCAGCCGGATGCGGCGGTATACTTCGCTTGCCTGGCAAAGCAATAAGCCTTGAAAAACAATTAGTCCACGAAAAACACGAAATTTTTTAAAAGCCACCTTGCTGCGGAATTGCACCAAATGTGCGAGTGATCGAATGATTGCAGCCTTTATGATCGATTTCGTGTCTTTCGTGTTTTTCGTGGACAAAGGATTTTCCAGGATGAACAGGCAATGACATGAGGCGCCCATGAGACTTTCGAAAATCACCACCCGCACCGGCGACAAAGGCAGCACCGGCCTCGCTGACGGAACGCGCGTCAGCAAGGATCACGCACGCATCACCGCTCTGGGCAGTGTGGATGAACTGAACAGCCAGATCGGCGTGCTGCTTGCCGAATCCCTTGCTCCCGGCATCCGCGCGGTTCTGCTGAAAATCCAGAATGACCTGTTCGATCTGGGCGGTTCACTCGCGCTGCCTGCGCAGGACGCATTCGCAGAAAACAGGGTCGCATGGCTGGATGAGCAAATTGCGCATTACAACGCCGGCCTGCCTCCGTTGCGCGAATTCATCCTGCCCGGCGGTTCGCGCGCAGGCGCGTTATGCCATGTGGCGAGAACTCTCGCACGCCGCGCCGAGCGCGATCTAGTCGCGCTGTCGCATCGCAACGGTTCGGCGAACGGCAAGCCTGAAACCCGTCACCAGGCAGTACCGCAGCACGCGCTTCCGTACCTGAACCGGCTGTCGGATCTGCTGTTCGTGCTGAGCCGCTGCATCAACCAGAACTCCTCGACCAAAGAGGTGTTCTGGGAACGCTGACGGACGATCCCGGATCACTGCGTTGCGCCACGGGATGTAGCCCGGATGCAGCGCAGCGGAATCCGGGAATGGCGAGTGCCTGAGAGTTCCCCGGATTCCATTGCATTCCATCCGGGCTACGCGCCTGCGGACTACGCACCCGCTTCGCTGCCATTAATGGAGGTCAACTGTGGTGCATTACCGCCGCAACCTGCTGCCCGGTGGAACATATTTCTTTACCGTGACTCTGGCCGACCGGCAATCGCATGCACTTACCGAAAACATCGAACACCTGCGCGCGTCATTTCGGCGGGTGATGATTGCTCAACCCTGTGACATCGTGGCGATAGTGGTCTTACCCGAACATTTGCACACCATCTGGACGCTCCCTCCGGACGATGCCGACTACGCCGGACGCTGGCGCGCAATTAAGCCGGGATTTACCCGCAACCTGATTCGCGCCGGGGCAAATCTGGCGTGCAACGCCAAGGGCGAATCCGACCTGTGGCAACGGCGATTCTGGGAACACACGATACGCGATAACAACGACCTGGCGCGTCACGTGGATTACATCCATTACAACCCGGTCAAGCACGGTCTGGTGTCGCGCGTGGCGGAGTGGCCGCATTCATCGTTCCACCGTTATGTGCGAAAGAGTATGTTGCCCGAGGATTGGGCGGGTGCAACGAGCGATACCGCAAATGAAAAATACGGCGAGCCGATTTGAGGCGCAGGCCATACACGTAGCCCGGATGCAGCGCAGCGCAATCCGGGGTTCGGCATTCGCACGCGGGAGTTCCCCGGATTCCATTGCATTCCATCCGGGCTACGTACGCTGGTGCATCAGGACTTGCATTTTTGCCATATCCCATTAAAATAGTCGGGCATTATTTTTCGCTCAACCCATCTCATTCAAGGAAACCAAAATGGCCCACAATTGCGCAAATAGCACCTCCCCCGACCTGCGTTACCCGTTCGATGCCCGTGGCGTCGCCAAACGCTTCCGCCACGCCGCCATTTTTGGCGCGTTTGACTCGCTGAACCCGGGCGAAACCATGCACTTCTGCAACGATCACGACCCGCTGCCGCTGCTCGCCCAATTCAAGGACCGCTACGGCGATGGCGTCGAAATCAGCTATGTCGCCCGCGAGCCAGGCCAGATCATCATCGATTTCCTGCGCAAGTAAATAACTGCGTCATGCAGGTTTTGCTGGTGCTGATGGCAGCGGCGAGTTTCGCCGGTGCCGTCGCACTGCCTTTGCTCCACCCGCTGCCGCCCTCCGCACATATCCACCTCGCCCTGGCAGTCGGCGTCATGCCGCTGATTTTCGGCGCAATGATCCATTTCGTCCCGGTGCTGACGCGCAGCGCCATCGCACCGCTGGCCGTGCGCCTGATGCCGCTGCTGTTACTGGCCGCCGGCGTGCTGGCGTTCTTTTCCTTTGCCGCGCCCAGCCAGGCTTATTATCTCGCCGCATACATCGCGCTTGCCGCGGCGGTGGCTTTCGCGGTGTGGATCATCCGGCGCGCCGTCAACGCCGTGGGCAAACCCCACCCCTGTCTCAACTGGTACCTCGGCGCAATTGCCTGCCTGATATTGGCGCTAGCCGCGGTTTCCGCGATGGCGCTGTGGCCGGAACAGCGCCTGGCCTTGAAACGCCTGCACCTGCACCTGAACACACTGGGGTTTATCGGGCTGACCGCCATTGCCACGCTGCAAGTATTGCTGCCCACCGCCGTCGGGCGACCCGACCCGCAGGCCGGCACGAGACTGCACCACGATTTGAAATGGGCATTGGCTGGCACGCTGCTGATCTCGATTGGGGCAGCCTGGTACAAACCTTTGATCTACCCGGGCGCGTTGCTGTGGACGATCCCGCTGTTGCGCTTGGACAAGGCCTGGCTCTCGCTCTATTTCCACGAAATTCGCCAACTCCACGGCGTGTCATCATCGCTTGCTGCGGCGCTAATTGGTTTTATTGTCGCGCTGCTGTTCGGTTTGCTGCACGCGGACGGCATCCTCAGTCCGACTGATACCGCTCACGCCTTCATCCTGGCTTTCCTGTTCCCGCTGGTGACCGGTGCGGTCAGCCAGCTGTTACCCATCTGGGCACGGCCGGGCATGCAATCCGCATGGCACGCACAAGTCCGGCAACGTCTCGGAGCCGGCGGCGGTTACCGCGCCTTGTTGTTTCTTGCCGGAGGAATCCTGCTGGGCCTGGGCTGGCGCGGCGGGCTGGCGCTCCCGGTTGCGGCACTGGCTGCCTTCCTGCTGCAACTCGCGTCAACGGCTCGCTTCCGTGTCCGCGCTGCGTCTGCCCCGCATGAATGAAGCGTGTGGCTCATGGCATCCGGAATGGCACAAATTGAACTTCCAAATCTTTGGCAACTCAGACAACGCCGTTTTCGTCATTCCGGCGACTGGTTTTTAATCGTACTTTCAAGGAGAAGTTATGTTTGCACAAAGTAAAAGAATTATCGCAATTCTGTCCGCCGCCGCCCTGCTGGGCATCGGCGCAACTGCCGCGCTGGCCCAGGAGCACAGTCATGCAGCACATGCGCACCACGCAAAGGAAACGCCGCAGCTCACCCTCAATAACGGCAACAAATGGGAGACCGACGCCAACCTGCGCCAAGCCATGGACCGCATCCGCGACGCGCTGTCGGCGGAGCTGCACGCGATCCATACCGGCAAAGCCACAGCGGAACAATACCGGGCACTGGCAATGAAGACGAACGACCAGATTGCCTTCATGGTGAAAAACTGCAAGCTGGAGCCAAAGGCGGATGAGATGCTCCATCTCGTGCTGGCAGACATCATCGCCGCTGCAGACGCAATGTCGGGCAAGGATATCGGCGAGGCTCGCAAGGGCGCTGAAAAGATTGCTGCGGCGCTGGAAAACTATGGCATCTATTTCGCCCACCCGTGCTGGCATGGAGTGATGTCGGCACATTGAGCATGGTGTAGGGCGGGTCACACCC
>Ga0209343_10001484_pt1 | contig 31600 bp, 28 predicted proteins | sample RifCSPlowO2_02_FD_184026 | JGI IMG/M metagenome (GOLD analysis project Ga0209343, IMG submission 184026) | Groundwater microbial communities from Rifle, Colorado - Rifle CSP2_plank lowO2_0.2 (SPAdes) (version 2) | ecosystem: Environmental > Aquatic > Deep subsurface > Groundwater | place... | reverse complement strand
GCCTTGGTGCTCGCGCGCTTTTGCAGGAAGGTTCATATCGTGCATCGCGGCCGGCAATTTCGCGCACGCGCGCATTTCATCGACCAGGTTGCCGCCAACGGCAGGATCTCCGCCGTCTGGAACGCGACCGTCGAAGCGATCGCCGGCAACAAGATGGTGGAGCAAGTGCACATCAAACATGCCGATGGACGCGCCGAGGAAATTCCCTGCGCCGGCATATTTGCCTACGTCGGGCTTACGCCGAATTCCGAATTTCTACCCCTGAAAATGAGGCGCGACAATGCGGGCTTCGTGGTGACGCGGGAAACGCTGGAGACCGAACTGCCCCGAGTGTGGGCAGTCGGCGCGCTGCGCAGCGGCTGCGGCGGGCTGCTCAGCGACGCCATTGCGGAAGCCAGGCGCGCGGCGCAGGCGATCAGCGCGCGGCTCACATAGTGGACATAATGCCCGCAAGCGCGCGCCGCGATTTACAATAACGTTATCGACCGTGTGCTCGACGTAGCAGCCGGCAAGTTGGCGTGAGTACACGCAAGCCGGCAGGACAGTTGCAACGGAAGGGAATCGCTCCCGGTGGGGCGGCCGGACTTCAAACCCGGTAGGGGCCGCTGGCGGTCCTGTGTGGGTTCGACTCCCACTCTCTTCCGCCAGTCTAAATCCAACGAAATCCCACAAAGTATGATAACCATAAGATAAATATAAGAAATATATCGAAACATGCTCCTAGGTTGTCCAGCTTGATCCTATTGCATCCGGCCATATATGGGGGTATAAACGGGGGTATAAAATTGACGCACTAAAAATATACCCCCATGCTCACCAATCCGAAATGCAAGAACGCGAAGGCTAAACATAAAGCCTATAAGCTGTTCGATGAGAGGGGGCTATTCCTCCTTATCCACCCCAACGGCTCAAAGTATTGGCGACTAAAGTACCGGGTCAGCGGGAGAGAGAAACTGCTGGCACTCGGTGTCTATCCCGAGGTGTCATTGGGATGCGCGAGAGACAAGCGCGATGAAGCCCGTAAGCTGCAAGGCGCCGGTGTCGACCCGAGCGCAGCAAAGCAGGAGCAGAAGCGGACAAAGCTGCTCGCATCCGCAAACAGCTTCGAGGCAATCTGCCGTGAATGGTTGGAACACATCAGGCACAGGTGGTCAAAAAATCACTCCACCTACACGCTGCGGCGTTTCGAGGCCTACACATTCCCCGAGATCGGCGGTACCCCCATTGCAGAAGTGACCGCCCCCATGCTGCTCGCTATGGCTCGAAAGATCGAGTCACGAGGAACCATCGAAACCACGCACAAGATCATGAACGCCTGCGGGCAAGTTTTTCGCTATGCGATCGCGTCTGGGCGCTGCGAGCGCAACCCGGTCGTCGATCTCAAGGGAGCGATTAAGTCGAAGCCTGCCCCAAAGCACATGAGCGCGCTATCTGAAAAAGAGTTGCCCACATTACTGAGGAAGATTGATAGTTACGCAGCACACGACGGTGGCGAATTGCAAACTCAATTTGCGATGCAGCTTTTGGCGCTCACCTTCGTTCGTACCGGGGAACTGCGCGAAGCGGCATGGGATGAATTTGATCTGGATAAGGCTGAGTGGCGTATTCCGGCGGAGCGGATGAAGATGAAAGCGCCACACACTGTTCCGCTCTCTCGTCAGGCAATTCAAGTCGTCAAGAAGTTGAAAGAGATCAACGGCGGGTTTTCCTTAGTATTTCCGGGCGCAAACCCGAAAAAACCAATGAGCAAGAATACCGCACTGTTCGCGCTGTACCGGATGGGCTACCGAGGCAGGATGACGGGCCATGGCTTCCGGGCTGTGGCTTCAACCATTTTAAATGAGATGGGTTTTGATGCCGATGTGATCGAAAGACAGTTGGCCCATGCGGAACAAAACAAGGTCAGGGCCGCATACCATCGTGCTGAATACCTACCAGAACGCCGCAAGATGATGCAGCAATGGGCGGACTATCTGGACAAGTTGAAGGCTGGGGCGGAAGTGATACCACTACGCGGTAATGCGACATAACGGTGTGCCGCCGTGCTCTGGTACCCGGTCACGCTGGTATCTCACATAAAGGCGTAAAGGGGCGGTTCATGTCAAAGGGTTTAAGCGAGGATCTGGCGTGGACAGTCGGCTGGCATCGTGCTCAAAAACTTGCACAAAAGACGCTTTCAGGGATAGTGCTGCTGGATGCTGGCCGTAAGTATCCGAATGCGAGATTCAGGGCGTTCCAGGCATCGGCCAAGATTTGGGAGAGGCTTTGCAGCAGGGAACTGAGAACCGAGGATGAAGTAAAGGACGCTGCCAAGAAAATTGGCATGATTTTCGAAAAAGGCAATCAGCGGATGATAGCCAAAGGGAAAAGTCCGATTCAGTTCAACCAATATCAGAAGAAAAGCAAAAGCCGAAGAGTATATACGGAGCTTGAATGGATGGCCGACATTTGCCATCTTGCTGACGGTGAAACAGGGCCTTACAAAGAGACGCTTAAAGAGCTCGACCTTGCAAGCTGGAAACCCTGGGAGGTCATGTATGTCACCGGATTGAGGGCGATTGACGATGCAGCCCGGGCAATTGTTGCCGGCGACCCGGAGTTGGCAATGTCTTTAGTCTACGACGCATTGAACGAGATGTATATGTGCGATGTTTTCGCCAACGGGAACGAGCGCAATAAGGAATACGACTCGAGGTTAGCCAGGATTTACGGTCTGAAGGGGCGTGATTTCGCTGTAACGGAAAAGGTTAACGAAAAGGTGGGGGAAGCGGTAAAAGCGGCTGTTAAAAACGACAGAATAGATCTGGCGAAGACTGCCGCAAGTAAGAAACATGAGAAAAACACGGAAATGCGCCGGCTTGTGATCGAGCGGTGGAAAAAGGAAAAAGCAAGCTACAAGAAAAACAAATCAGACTTTGCCCGCCACTACTCACGCCTGCTATTACAGAAAAACGAATTCGAAGTTAAAGCCAGCACGATAGCGACGCGCTGGCTTCGCGGTTTGTAGACCTGTGACGTGCGCGCATATCGTATGATCTGCACGCACGTCATATATCGGAACAGGAGGAATTGCGATTTACTCGACACCATGTTCAATTACGGCCGTCCTTGGCCGATGGAGTTCGAGAAATGGCAGACAATCTTCCTCAAACCGGCTTTCTTCGCCAGCGGCAAATCCTCGGCGATCCCAAGGCGCAGCCGCCGATCCCGGCAATCATTCCTGTCGGCAAATCGACGTGGTGGGCCGGCGTTAAATCCGGGCGCTTTCCCCAGCCCGTAAAACTCGGCCCGCGCACCACCGCCTGGCGCGTAGAAGATATCCGCCGGCTGTGCGAAGGTGCGAAATGACCGCCGACGCGTTGCTTTCGCACCTTGAAGGCATCAAGCGCACCGGGCTGGGCCGGTGGTTGGCGCGATGTCCCGCGCATCCTGACCGGCACCCGTCACTGGCTATTCGCGAACTCCCCGATGGCCGGATTCTGGTCCACGACTTCGCAGGCTGCGCTGTCGAATCCGTATTGTCTGCGGTTGGCCTGAGCTTCGCCGATTTACACCCGCACCGCGCAATCGCTCAGGGTTGCAAGTCTGAACGCCGTCCCTTTCCTGCGGTTGACGTGCTGCGGGCCATCGGGTTTGAAGCAACGCTGGTTTGCCTCGCGGCGGCACACTTGTCGCGCGGTGGCACTTTGACCGAACAGGACCGCGCACGGTTGCTGGTCGCGCATTCGCGCATCAGCGCGGCACTGGAGGAAACCGGCCATGTCTGACACGTCAATAGAACGCGGCCAGGCAGCACTGGACGCATTGGCGGCAGGCGAGATGATTCAGGACGTTGTTAAGCGCTTGGCGTTGCTTGACTGCCTCGAATACGAGAAGTTGCGCGACACGGAAGCCCAGCGCCTGGGCGTGCGCGTTGGCGTGCTCGACAAGGAAGTCAGCAAAGCTCGACACACCGCAATGGACGAAAGCGGTAAGGCAACAATTTTTCCCGCGGTTGAACCGTGGCCGGAACCGGTGGACGGCGCGGCGCTGCTGACTGAGCTGCTCGCCACCCTGCAGCGATACATCGTCTGCGCACGCGATACCGCGGTGGCGGTGTCGTTGTGGTGTGCGTTCACCTGGCTGATCGATCGCGTACAAGTGGCGCCACTGGCCGTCATCACCGCACCGGAAAAGCGCTGCGGCAAGACGCAACTTCTGAATTTCATCGGCAAGGTTTGCCACCGTCCCCTGGTAGCTTCAAATATTTCGCCGGCCGCCGTGTTTCGTGTCATCGAGGCGCACAACCCGACATTGCTGATTGACGAGGCGGATTCGTTTCTCAAGGAAAACGAGGAGCTGCGCGGGGTCATTAATTCCGGGCACACGCGGCAATCGGCCTACGTCATTCGTACAGTAGGCGACGACCACGAACCGCGCCAGTTTTCGACATGGGGCGCGAAGGCCATCTCCAGCATAGGACATTTGGCGGAAACCATCGTGGATCGTGCCATCGTGCTGGAACTGCGGCGCAAGCTGCCCACGGAATCCGTACAACGCCTGCGTCATGCCGAGCCGCAACTGTTTGAACGATTGGCATCGAAGCTGGCGCGATTTGCCGACGATGCGGGCAGATCCATTGAGCGCGCCCGACCGAATTTGCCCTACGCCCTTAACGACCGCGCACAGGATAATTGGGAACCGCTGCTGGCGATTGCAGACCACATTGGCGGCGACTGGCCCGACATTGCAAGGCGCACAGCGCTGCGGATTTCTGGTGCGGAGCGAGAAGCGCAATCGCTGTCCACTGAACTGCTCGTCGACATCCGCAACGTGTTCGACGGTAAGCAGGTCCCCCGGATTAAGACAGCCGATCTTTTGATGGCACTCGCCGAAGATGAAAACAGACCGTGGGCTACCTACAACCGGGGCAAGCCGATGGTGGCGACGCAACTGGCCAAGCGGCTCGCTGAATACGGCATCAAGCCCAGCACGATGCGAATCGATGGCCCCGCGGCAAAAGGTTACTCGCGGGCCGACTTCGACGACACATTCCGCCGATACCTTTCTCCATGCGCAGACACCCCCAGCGCACCCGTAGCGCCGTTACAAATTGCGAAAAGTGTAATACTTTCAAATACTCCAAGCGTTACTGAAAGCCACGCTTGCGGCGACATCGAAAATCCGTCCGTAACACCTAACTTATTGATTGACAATGATTGTTACGGCGCTACGGCTAAAACTGGGGAAGCAGCGAGGAATGCCGTGGAGATTGAGATTTGATGACCCCTGCGACGATCATCCAAAAGGCCCAGGCGGATGGCGTAACGCTGATCTTGTCACCATCGGGCACCATCAAAGCGGCAGGCGAGCGCGAAGCGGTCAATCGATGGTTGCCTATTATCCGCGAGCACAAAAATGAAATAGTGAATGAGCTGCGAGCGGCGAACAATGGCGCGTATGACGCCCCGCCCGATGCAACGGCCGAGACGCGGCGGCAAAGGGTGCTGGCGATGCTGCGGGAAAACCCGACCGCGCGATACGCCATCGTGACCGAGACGGAGAGTGACCCCGACGCGGTTATCGTGACGCTGGCGATCCGTGGGCGCGCAACGTGCGAGCTACAGATTCCGCGCGACCGCTACGATGGGGCGCTACTGCTGGACCTGATTGACCGCCACAGTGCGACGGTGCATTGATGGAACAGGGCTGCACGTTTCTTCGATAGTGCAAGGCCGAATAACGATTACCGACGTCCGTTTTCCCTGAAATCGTACCCCTTGCGTGACGGTTGCTGAGCAGCCAGCGGACCTTGATGGTCATCGCGTCCAGTGGCTGGAATTCGGCCACTGCGGCCGCTGGCGATTTGCCCAAGAGGTGGTCGGTGCTTCGGATTTGAGCGTCCGCTCCCGAACAATTTCAGATATATTGACAGCGGAAACGCCGGACCGAACAACCAGAAGCGTACCTGAAACCCATGTCTAGCCACGACTACGACTACGATCACCGCTTTGTATGCGCCTCGTGTTTTGCGGATGAGGGAATCAAGGGCTTCATCGAAGGCGCAATGAAAAGCAAGGAATGTTCGTTCTGCGGAGTGGCAGCGGATGAGCCGATCGCTGCGCCGTTCAAAGAAGTTGCGAAGCACATCAACGACAGTCTGTATCAGGAATACGATGACGCCGGGAACTGCATGTCCTATGTCAGTGCGGACGGTGGATACCAGGGAGAAACATGGCCGACGTATGAGCTTCTCATGGACGTCATCGCGTTGGAGCTGCCCAGGGATGAGGACGAGTCGTTGTTTAAAGCGCTGGTTGACAGACTCGATGACAACGCGTGGTGCCAGCGCAACCCCTACAGTCTTACCTATGCCCAAGAAACGGAGTTCAGTTGGGGGCGCTTCTGTCAGGTAGTCAAACATCAGCGCCGCTATTTCTTCCGCGACGATGACAAACATGACCGCGAGATTCTTTCCCCAGGAGAGCTGCTCGAAACGATCCTCGACTATGCCGGGAAGATCGGCCTGATCGTTGGCATGGACCGAGGCGTCCTCAAAGTCACCAGGGCACGACTTCAGCGCGATGGGGAGAAATTCGAATCCGCTCTCGATCTCGGACCACCGCCCCAGGCGAAGGCGATCCAGTCAAACAGAATGAGTCCCGCGGGCGTCGTGATGTTCTACGGCAGCGACCAGCCGGAAACGGCGCTGCGTGAAACCGCCCAGTCCCTTGGAGCGGGCACGTATGCCGTGGGGGAGTTTTCCAATGGGCGTGAGATCGTGCTTCTCGACCTGGCAAATCTGCCGGATATCCCCAGCGTGTTTTACGAGATTCCCGATAGCATGGAATACAACCCGCGCCCCGTCTTGCAGTTTCTCCATCATGTGTCGTGGGAAATCTCGCAGCCGGTCGCACGAGACGGTCGCGAGCACATCGAGTACGTGCCCTCGCAGGTCGTGACGGAATTCGTCCGCTCGAGGAGCACGGAAACCGGCAGCATCGACGGCATCCGCTATCCCAGCGCCGTGCATCCGGACAACGCATCATACGTGCTGTTTGCGGATCAGGACAACGTAGCGGTGCCGAACGACAAGCGGCCCGCGTTCAAAGGCGACGACCGCTGGCTGGAACTGGTGGCGCACACCGAGCGTCAAGTCAGCGAGGACGACCTCCGCGGTTGGAAGAACGAGTTCGCCAAGCCGCCGACCGACTTCAGCGACTGAATCTTGGGGCCGGCCTCGATCCAAGGCGAAGCCCCACGGCCGCCCCCGGAGGCGCGGGGCGCCAACCCGAGAGCCGGACGGCGCAAGGCCGCACGCCAAGACAACAAGGAAATTTCGCTGCCGACTGCACAGTGGGGCGTTGCGTGAAGTCTAGTCCTTGTCGGCTGGTACTCGTGGTAGGAGCAAAGCGACGCATCGTCCCACCCACCGCATTCCACTCCAGAGCCATAGAGCGCAGTTCGTTCATGCCGATCCGATCCTATTCCTCACCAAAGCGGAACTTCCGCAAGGCGATAGCTTCCTCCGCACGCTTTTTTTCGGCGTCCCGTTGCCGCTCCAGATCGGCGATATATCGTTTAGCGAACTCCCGTACGCGTTCGTCGGTATCAGTTAGCCATTCCAACACTTCTTGGCGTTTGCGTTCGTATGCTTCGGCCATCCCGAACGCACCGGACACAACCCCTGTCGTCTCCAGCGCAATGCCAACCTCCGTGAGTAGACGGCTATCCGGCGAGGCAGCCTTCACAATCTCCTTGCAAAGCCGGTGAATGAACGGCTCACCGTGATAGGTCCTCAAAATGCCAACAACAAACTGCTGGTTGATTTCGCCACCCTCCCGCAATAACCTCTGCAGTTCACCCTCGAACTCTTCAGAGAAGTTCGGGAAGATGTTCTTCAGCAGTCGTGCGCCACGAAACTCAAAAAGCGATGCGTCGGACTGGAACTGCTCAAACACGCAGCGAATCGCCTTAGCAGGTATGCGCGACAGAGGCTCCTGGAGTTTGTGAAACTCAAATGGGACCGCATCGAACTCGTCCGCACTAATGCCTTGGCGCTCCTGCGACTCCATGGCAATCCGCCTGCAGAAAAGCTGAATCACTTTTTCTGGAGCTCGTTGCGCAATAGGGAATAAGACCTCCTCCGCGTGGTAGTCGATCTTAGGGAGCACAGAGAGATTTTGGAGAACGCGTGCATCGCCCTCCGCATCCATTTCTGCAAGTAGTCGTTGTGCTTCCTTCCTGAACCACGCATCAAAAATCCAGCTCGCGTCTTTCTCCCTGGTCAACACGTCAATAGCTGGCAAGAGAAGCTCATTGACGATGCTTACGCCTGCATCCTGATACCTGGCTACGGCAACGGTCGTGATCTGCCGGATCGTCGGAACATCCTTGATCTCCGCGGCTCTTGCCAGGAGCCGTTTAAGCAACCCAAGATCCAGTTCCTTAGTGGACAAGAACATCTTCGTGGCCGCAAAGAGATGGCGGTCCTCATCAGGACGCGCCTCCGCAATCCATTTCTCTATGAGCGTTCTGGTAGCCTCTCGCTCGGAACCGTCCCAAAGGCTGTACAAGATCGGAATCAGAAAGCGCGCAATCGCATTGACATCCTCGGTGATGAGTTTGAGCGCCAGGTCAGGATGCGCCTTTGCGAATTCAGCGAGGAAATGATAGAAGACCGGAAAGGTCGCAAGGTCATCCGACTCTGTGGTTGCATACAAGAGGATTCTTTCGCGCCACTCTGGATAGGTTTCCGCAGTAATACCTTCCGCAAAGCGCGAAGCTTGTTGCCGCCGCTCCTTCTCCTTGGTTTCGACCTGATCGCCTGATCGCACAAGCGTCGACCAGTCGCCGAATATGCCCTCGAAACCCACGAGGATTCGATAGATTGCGTATTCGTCTCGCGCCGCAAGAGCCTTTTCCACGGCCAGTGCCGCTACCTTGATATCCTCACGATGCGCGTGCACAAAAATCCAGTAACTGTTCGACTCTATCTTCTGGACAATTTGCAGATCTTCAGTCGGGATCAGCTCCAAATAGAACTTAAGCACCTCTCCGGCATCACGAGCGATCATGTCACTGGCCTTGCCCTTGGGAGCCCCTCGATCGTCCGGCCGAGTTGCCGCATTTAGCGCATTGATAACGGCCAACTTATCGCGCTTTGCTACTGCCAACCCATACAGGCGGCGAAGCAAACGAATAGTGCGGATGCGAATATCGGCAACGGACGATTCCGCCGGGGTCGCCCCCTGCGAAAGGGTCATCGATGCGGACGACCACTTTGTGCCTTCCATTGTTGGAGACAAGAGTCCGCCGAGCAGGCGCAGAGTTGGCTCCTTGTACGCCTTCAGCACCGAGTCATCGAAGGATTCGAGCACGTCAATGATCTGGCCTTGCGGAGTCGCACCGATCCCGCCCTTGCGATCCTCGCCGTAGAATACGTCCAGGTCATACTTGGCAAGCGCATCAAGGCCGCCAAGGGCCTTCTTGCGAATCTTTTCAACGGAATGGTTGGAGAGCCGCAGGAGGATACGCAAAACAGCCTGAGTTTCGAGGTAGCGAAAGCGAACGAGCAACTCGATCGCCTTGACGATCAACGTTTGAGCATTGCTGTATTTGGCGATGTAGTCGGCGTATGCTTCCTTGGTGTGCGAAAATTTGAGCGTGCGCGTCTCGATTGTTTGTATAAAGTTCTCGATGACACCGATCGAGCGCCCGCTGAATCGATGCCCGATCACGTCCAGGATGGCAAGGCTCTGCTCCAGCGACTCGTATTCGTTGTCGCTTGCGAGTACCTCGACAGCCCGGTCGAATTCCTTCGCCAATGCGGCCTTCGCCACCTGGGTCGTGGACTGGGCTAATCGGGTCAGCACTTTGAGACGCGCGTTAATGTCCATCGACATCCGCTCCCTTCTCAAGCAAGGCGATGATCTCGGCCTCGACGATGGGTGCCACGGCTTCTCCGATCGTGCGATCCACCACCAGATAGTGATTTCCGATATCGCGGACAAACCCTGCCAGGACGAGACGCTCGACAACGTTCTTGGCAACATCCGTGGGAATTTGCGCTTGATACAGGAGAAGGAACAATTGCTCCTTGCTCGGATTGGCGAGGTACGCGACGTAAGCCAGGATCTTCAGTTCCAATTCGTCGAAGCGTTTTCGAGCCTCGGCCAGCCGCTTGGCCACTTCCTGAACATCGGCCGCCGCTAGCGCGAGGCCGGCCTGAATCTGTCCTGCTTCAGTTGCTTGAGGAACAGGGGCTACAAACGCCGCGGCAATCCCCTCGGGCGCCTCGGTGCCAGTGTCTGTGAGGTCTTGCGCCTCAAGCGCGGCAAGATCCAAAATAGGATTTGCCTCTTGCAAGTCGCGCACTAGATTTTCGATGCCTCGATAGCCGACAATCTGGATTCCGCGCGCCTGCGCCTCGTCGACTAGGTCTTGCGCGAGCTGATGCCCGCTAAAAAACGCCTTGTCGTGAGAAACAAACCGGACTTCGGAGCCAGCCTGCAATCGAAGCACGCTCTCCCAGATCAAGCAATCCTTGTAGCCGTGATCAGTTTTTGAAGTCGGTCGCTGTTTCGCTACTGAGCGCCTGCCGGCCGCTTCAAGAATTTCGGGGCTCAAAGGGGAAATCTGCGTGATGTCGCCAAGAGTACGAAGGCGATCGACCGCTCCTTGCTCGATCAAGTCGTTGGCAGGCAACGGTTGGCTTCTGAAACCAATAAGGGTCTCCAGAACACTCAGCGCGGGAACGACCTTTACGCGTTGTTCCTCCGCCGCCTCCAGGGTTTGCTCGATGTACTCCGTTTGCAGGATTTCTGGGATCAACAAGCGGCCATTGATGGCTCTCAGAAGACGCACGAGCGCCGGTCCGCCCTTCTTGCGAAGAAGGTGCGTTTCCCGAACAAAGACATTTGTGTCACAAACGACAATGATGCCCATGGGCTGCTTCGGATGCCTCAGTAACAGAATTATGCAAGTAAACGGTACTTTGCACTAACTCAATATTCTTAACATATCATTCATCTGGCGCGTGTGACATCCGCGCCGCCGGCATCGGCACCTGCCGCCAGCGACGGAGCACCGCGAGCGGCGTCACCTCCAATCAATTTACCGAGTGACTGCAGCCGGGAAACATAGATGACGCGTTCGGGTCGAGAGTGTGAGTTCGGGTAATCCAGGAGCGGACGCTCGCGTGAGCGGTGCAATTCTGCGGCCTAGCAAAGCGCGAACGGCCGCAATGGCCGGATTCTGTTGAAAAACTCGATCCGCTTAGGCTTGGCCACGCCTGGGTGAATTTTCGGCTTCTCAGGAACGCGTAGGATCGACGCTAGCGGACTTGGGAATGGTGCGAGCACAACCAAACTTCGATGCATCTCGCCGTAAACGGAGTTTTTCAACAGAATCGCCGAACAGCGGGCCTTGGAGCAATTTTCTCCACTGACTCATCGTCGGCCGAAGCAGCCGGTGGCACTTCGATCCGTCAATGTCAGCAATGCAAATCGAAACCTGACGTTGGTCCGGATAGCGAAGCCGAACGGCTGCTTAAGCGTGTTGCTTTCGGCAGGACTCCGCCAAAGCGGACGGACCTGACTCGCCAACAATTGCCTTTGCGGTGACAATGGCGCCTCGGCACACCGTTCCGAGTGCTTTGGGGACATGAGCGATGAAGAAACTGCTTGACGGCGCTTATCAGCTGCCTGATCCGCTGTATGGCTTCATCGAGGTCGATGACGACATTCGGACTCACATCTTGGAGGGCGAGGCCCTTGAGGCAGAACGGGGACGCGCCAAGCGTTTATTCAACCTTGGACTGGTCCGGTATCTTTTCCCGAGCGCCTCGCACACAAAATGGGAGCACCATCTTGGCACGCATCATGTGATCGTTGAAGCGCAGAAGCATTCCAAGCTGCTGTCGACTGACGATTTCCAGCTACTGCGCTACCTGAACTTCTTCTCTTGCTTCGGGTATCCGGCGCTTGGCTACGGTGCCGCCGAAGCGATCCTCTTAGCTGCTGAACGCGATGATAAGTATCGAAAAGAGCTTCTGGAGAAGTTTCTTCAGCCCGTCTACGAGATCGCCAACAAATTTGGCGAAAAGCACGAGGAGTACCGTGTTCGTACGCGACCGGAAGACCTGTTGAAGTGGTATCGCTACAAGGCATTGAACGCGTGGTTCGGTGCGTACAAGGTGCTGCTAGTGGAACGGAAGGCAATCCATAAGAACGTCTGGAAGCACAAACTTGTTGCCGCGCTCGTTGGAGATGCATCAAGGGTAAAGAAAGCGTACTTCGAGCTTGCGCGACTGGAGTACCTGCAACGGGATCTTCACTACACGCAGATCGTTACCTTCAAGATTCCGTTGGGGCGCGCACTCGGCGATTACAAAAAGCAGATGCTCGGCGACACCTATGACGATTTACTTGAATCGCTCCGTGCCACGATTACCCGAGACGTCTACACCCACCCTGCATTCCTCACCTTGGAAAGTCTTGCGCGGGAGGCAATCGCGGACGCTCTTGTGTCGGGTGCTGTAACGACAGACGATTTAATTAAAAAGGACGACTACTGGCTTGAGGAGAAGATCGGGGTTTCCAAGCTTGTGCCGTTGGTTGAAAGAGGGCAGGAAATCCTGCGCGAATCGACCCTTTTCGACATGGCGCAGCGGCACGCCGGAGACACAGATTACTCATCTCGCCGCGACATCGCGAAAAGATTGTACGGAGCAGAGCCGCCAGGACAGTTCGGGTATGTAACGTCCGGAACGGTGGAGCAACGATCCTTTTCTACGACCTACAATTCTTTCCGTGCCGTCGATGTCGTCGTCTTTGCTCACTTGAAACCCAAGCTCGGCCACCTTCTGAGAACTCTCAAGGAATTGGCGCTCATCTATGAAAATACCAAGAAAGCCCGAGGAATAAACGTCAATACGCTGCTCCACAAATATGCGCGCCAGCTAATCGAATATGGATTTGGGCAGCAGCTGACAATCAACTATGACGGACTGTTCCAGGAATTCCAGCGACGGTACAAGGATGCCGGAATTGCTCCCAAGTTGAAGGAGTACCTGGAGCGAGTCAAGCGCGACTTCGGGCCATCTCATCAGATCGTTGCTTCCCATGATGCGAGTAAGCCGGCCATTTTCCATGGCCGAAGGCTCGCGTTTCTTCTGGAGTACATCGCGTACGCCGGGGCCGGCATTGACCCGGCGAAAGAGCTACTCAGCATTGCCAAGGAACTCCTGCTGAGCCTTGGGCCAGCCGGCAATAATTGGGAAGGGGAAAGGTTGGAATACCTTGCCCACCTTTATCTTATGGAGCGATACCCCCCGACGACACATGTGGTTTGTCCGAGGGTTGCTCTGCTAAACGCACAAGGGGCAGCGACCGACGAGGTGGACTTTATCGTACTCGACTACGCAGGTGGCGAGCCGCACATATTGCTCGTGGAGTGCACTGTCAGCGACGGGGAAGCCAAAGCTCGGGACGACGCTGCGAAAGTCCAGAAGCTGGCGGCGCGCCTCGCGACGAAGTTCGAGGACGCTATGATTAAGACGCTGCTCATAGGAAGCGGCATGGCGGCTATTAAAGAAGACAAGATCTGCGATGACTACATGGAAGCGAAAGACATTGGGCTCGTGAATGCAAAAGCATCCGTGGAAGAGACAAGCCCGACCGCTGCTCAAGGGTCAGGTATCCTCCAGCGTGGCTCGTGATTCTGCATATGGATCCCAGCCTTGGTCCTCCATGCCGAGCGCTCTTAAAAGGGATGCGAAATACCTGATGATGTCGTTGCTAACGGGGTCCGCGGGGATATATATCAGTTTGAATAATTCAATATATTCGTCCCGCTTCTTGTCGTAGGCTGTTTTCGTTTCAGCTGACATTAGAGTCCGCCTATCAATAGTTGGGCTCATTGCAAACTAACTCAATGATTCCACAATTTGCCCCTCTTCGTCCGTCAGAAAACTGGCCCAAAGCACGAAATACCTTCTACGTTCGGTTGCTAGCTAGCGTATGCTTATTGCCCTTCGCTAGAGGTATTCAGCATGTCGATGGCTTCCGGCTATCCGCCCGATGAAACGAAAGTGTGGCGATACATGAGCTATGCCCGTTTTGTCTGGTTGCTCCAGAAAAAGCAGCTCTGGCTATCGCGAGTAGATTGTCTCGGCGATCCGTGGGAACTTACTTTGGCAGGAGACCAATTGAACCACGTCATCTCTACTGCTCCTATCTCGCCAGTGGGTGAACTGCCACGAGAGCTGCCGAGACTACGATCCGAAAGGGTTATCAAAGAATGGCGCCAAAAGACCTATGTTAGCTGCTGGAGCGCACAGGAACACGAATCACACGCCTTGTGGCGCATATACTGTCCCAATTCAGAAGGGGTCGCGATCCAGACAACACTTGCCAAACTTCATTTCTCAGCCGGCGATTTACCGACTTTTCAAGTCCAATACGTGACGCCAGGAAGTAGTAAGAAGACACCAACGCTTGCTGATCTTGCAACGTCAAAACGTCCCATGTTCGCGTATGAACATGAGGTTCGAATCCTCCACGTTTGTGATGACGATGCCCCTACTTTTCCGGCTGGTTTCGGACAACCGTGGAACCCTGAGCAATATGTTGAATCAATCTGGGTTCATCCAGAGGCAGACCAAGCGTTCATGGACACCGTAACCGCCACTGTAGCCACCTATGCGCCTACCTTGAACGAGAAAGTTGCATGGTCTGCAATGAATGCGAAACCACCCTTCTAGTAGACCAACTCCCCATCACCCAGCGTTGTGCTGGTAACTTCGCCCTACTCGTCAATGCCGATAGAATAAGTCGTATGCCCAGACGGCCCAATGATATGAGCAAACCCGACCCTTTCATCGCCGTGGTTGCACGTCCTTTCCGCGTCGCCTTCCTCATCGAAGACGGAGATGGTGCTCATGATTGGCTGGACGCGGCCTTTAACGACTCATTTGGAAGACATGGTGGGCGTCAATCTTTGGTCGTGCCGATCATTCAAGGTGCAATCCCCCCGCTCTACGTCGACTGGCTAAAGGCTTACGATCCAGACGTCGTCTGGCTCATAAGCACGAACAACGAAGAACTCGCGGCCATCTTGCAACGGCATTGCTCGCCGATTCATATGCGCGGGCTAAAGCGCCAACTTACCGCAGAGGACCGGCGGCCCCCGAGGTTAGATATGCGCACGCCAGCGTTGACCGCCTTGTCTTGGCTTCCATTTCTGCGAGTCGTGTCTGGTGGATTCCGCGCCCGTCCTGAGTCGATCCTCGATTGTTATCCGCAGTGGAAGGATGATGGGCTTGTCACGGACAATTTCGGAACCCTGTATCACTCCTTCAGCCGCTTCCCACTTCATAGGGAGATGGCCGACATCGTAAAGCCGCTCATGTTGACTCCTGCGGATGCGCCGGAAGATCGCTGGCGATGGCAAATCAAGGCCGATGAGGTGACCGACGGCTACGCGGCCCTGGAACCGCTAGTGAAATCCGGCAGACTTGTGACGTTGGGTTACCTGTCCAACATTCACTCGCAGCACATGAGGGTGAGGAACCACCGATGGGCGGATAGCTTTTGCATGGTCCTAGGCGACTCCTTCACTGACCGGGTCTCATGTTGGAACGCGGGTCTACTGTTCGACGACGCTGACCAGCAGATCTATAAGACCTTGAGGCTTCCCACCTCTGTCATCAGCGATGCATCCCGGATCGAGCGCGTTCAAAAGTTCATCAACGGAAACAACTGGATCAACCGATACGGTGGTGGACCAGGGAGGGTAACCGTACGTTCGTCATCATTGACGGACGATCAACTGAAGGCGTTTGTCGCTCAGATCGGTGGCAAGGGCAGTTGGTGCAGCTACGAGGTAAAAACGATTCAGTCCATCGAAGAGTGCTGCCCTCCGACGCCTGATAGAGACCGGCTGTCCGCATGGTTGCCGCGGCAGCGCGACGATGACGCAGCCGTTCAAGTTCCGCTTCGCCACCGAACCGAGTCTGTCGCGGTTCCCCGTCCATTCCACTTGCAGCACGCCAATACCGCTCACCCGATGTGCTCCGAAGGGGAGTGGATTGCACAGTGTCTTATCGATCGGACCAACGACAACGGGAGGTACGCCAATATTCGTGGCGGTTGGTGGATCCCGAGGCGTGGCCAACTCTGTCGGTTGTTCCTTTCCAATTCCACAGAGGGACGCATAACGGCTGGCGGGCAGTTGGCCATTCCGGTCCACATGAAAAGTGACCGGATCGTGATCACCGAGCCCAGCGATGAAGACTTCTTCCACTATATCCTTCATCAGCCGGATGCGTACAACTACGGTGACATTCGCTCCGTTGAAAGGGTAACGACCCCCTATAGGTATTCACAGCCATCGGACAAGGGGCGGTACTTGAAGGGCGTGCTAGGCATGTTCGGATCGATTGATCGTGCCTATGAAGTCCTGATGCATGGCTTCTGGCGGAAGCAGTTCGCGCGCTTTGCCAGCCCGGCGGATGATCAGATTCCGCAGATCACCCGGACGCTCCAGAAACGCTTTGTCCCGCAGGCCGGCGAGTATGTATTCAAAACTCCGGAACAGTGGGAAAAGCTCGCCCGAACGTTTCTGAGCCAGGCAATGAACGTACGACAGCCGAAACACACGGTGAAGCTCCGAGCGTTACAGGAAGACTGGAAGGGAGACTTGGCTCGCGCGATTGACACGGACAAAAACCTGCACGATCGGCGCGAGAAGATATTGGCCGAGGCGAATGAAGAACTCGCGCGTTCGCTACAGACGTTATGTCACGAGGGCGCGTTTCACCAAGGCCATAGTTGGTCGTGCCGGCAGTGCGGCTACAAGAATTGGACGGCGCTCGAAGCTCTGAAGATGACCGTTGAATGCCAAGTCTGCCAAGAACCCCGGCAGTTGCCAATAGACATGGAATTCGACTTCCGGATGAACGAATTCCTCGCTACATGCCTGCGCGAGCATGACACCTTGAGCGTCGTTTGGGCCTTAGGAAAGTTGAGCCGACGGCCAGACCGCGAGTTGATATTCGTGCCCCAGACGGCCTTGTACAGGAAATACCCGGAAGAACAGAACAACGCTGCCGATCGCGAGCTCGACCTGCTGTGCGTGTTAAACGGCAAGCTGGTCTTCGGCGAGGTAAAGGCATCGTTGTCTGAGATTGACAAGGATGAGATCGATAACCTCGTCGCCCTGGCACGAGAGTATCAGCCGGACATCGTCGTCATTGGCGCAATGGTAGGCGAGCAAGCCAAGCTAAACACCAGACTCGATCAGGTGAGGGCGCAGCTCGGAAGCGACGTGGCGATCGAGGGTCTACTCGGCCGGAGTGGGGAAAAACTTGAATTCTACCTGCCGTAGGAACTATTGGGGCCGGGCTGGTTTTGCGAACGTCTGCTGAAGCTCGGAAGTATGCATTCGTCGTATTGGAAAGCTGCCATTCGACCTAAATTCGTGTGCAATGGCGGGTGACGGGTCTACACCGGCCATCTATGTCGCGCGGTGCCAACGGCAGCATTGGCCGAGGAGTGGACGACGGCAGGAAACCGGTGCGGCAGCATTTCGGCCGTGACCATCAGCACTGCGACCCGTCAATGCAGCAATGCAAATCGAAACCTGACATTGGTCTGGATAGACGAGCCGAACGGCTGTCGCTACGGGGGTTAGCTGCTTCAGCGAGAGCATGACGCAGGGTACACTGCTTTAGCGAATTCCTTTCGGCAGGACGACGAACCAATATCGGGGAGCGTGAACAATGACGAGAACGTCGCCCGCGAGATCTCCCGCGTTCTCCAAAAGCAACGCCCGTTAGGCTGCGCGTGCTCGATCCTCAGCGTTTGCGCACCTTGGCACCGCGTTCTTTTCGCGGTGCTCTTGGCATCATCTGGATAACTTTAACACATCGCCCATCCTTCGCGGTTGGTTCCGAAGAGGCGGCCCTCTTTCACTCCCTCGCCACCACGGTGTCGTAGAGCCCGTAGTGGGTCAGGCCCTCGTGGCTCTCGATGCCCGTATAGCGGAGCGACGCGTCTTCGTAGCGCCGGAAGGCGAATACGGCCTGATTCATATGCTCAGTGTTGAACACCTTGAGCCGCACAAGCAGGTGGAAATCTTTTACCGTCAGACCGGTCACGGTCTGAAACAAGTCAGGTTCAATCTTGGTGATGACATCCTGTAGCGTGTTCTCCCGGAAGTCGGTCAGATACATGAATGCCGGGATGCGCGTGGCGAACTTGATGAGCTTTTCCTGCACCAGCTTGCGCTTGGACTTGTATTCCTTCTCCTCGTCCGTGAGCTGCTTTTTCTCTTTTGCCGACAAGTCCTTGTCCTTCGCCTTGTCCTTCAGATCCTTCACCATCTCGCTTTTGTTGATGATGGTTTCGATGATGTTATCGCCGAGCGAGCGCCAGCCTTCGATGCGCTCCACGGCGGCCATCGCCTCGGGGTTGTCGAGGATGCGGCGCAGGGTGTCGTTGTCCACGTTCACCAGCATGGCCGATTCCCACTTGCGCGCGAGCAACGTGGCCGAGGTTCCCGCCATCGCGATGTCGAGGATGCCGCCCGCATCAATCTGCGTCATGTTCGCGCCGTCGTAGGCCAGCACCGGCAGGAACGACACGAGGTCTCTCACGGCGTTCTCCGGGTTCGGCTCGCCGGGCGAAAGCCCGATCCCGTATTCGGAAAGCTGCCGCAACGCGCGCGTGGGCGCGAAGTCGAACACGAAACAGACAGGCTTGAGGATTTCCTCCTCGTTCGGGTCGTCGCCGTTGGGGTTCTTGATGGACCACGGCGATTGCACGCGAAACGCCGCCTGAAAGTAGGTCTCCGGCGACTTGAGGTTTCGCAGCATCAGGATGGACGACCACTGCGGCATAGTGATGCCGGTGGTGAGCTTGCCGCACGAGAGCGTGATGGTCTTGGTGTCGAAGCCGCTGCCGATGGCCTTGCGCACGGGCGGCAGCGCGTCCAACCCGATGCCCGCCGAGGCGCCGGCGGCGACGAGCGCATCGTAGTCATGCCAGAAAACGTTTTGCTTCTCAGCGAGCAGGTTCGCCATCGCGTGACAGGCCGCGACGTTGGGCAGGAACCAGAACGAGTGCTGAAGATAGGGCAGCAACCGCACGTCCGAATACGGGAACGGCGGTCGCGTGCCGGTCTTGAGGTATTCCACCGCCTTGGACACATACCCGCCGCGGATGATGTCCAGCCACTTCTGCACGTCGCTCTTGTGCTTGAACTGGGCCAACACCCCCGTGCCTGATGCCTCGAAGAAGGCGTTGAGGTCGAACTCATCGAACTCCCCGGCGCGCGCTATCGCCACCAACTCGTCGGGCATCTGATAGGTGAGCAGCCGCATCTGCGGTAGCGCGCCGTAAGGATTCCACTTGCCGGCGTTCTTCCGCGCGAACTCTTCTTTGGCGCGCTGTTCGTCGGTGTAGGTCCAGTTGAAAATCTGTTCTTCGATGAACTCGCCCGTGGCCAGCGCCTTGAACGGCGTGCCTGAGAGGTAGAGGTAGGCCTTGGTGGTGATGGGCAGGAACTCGGTCTCCTTCTCCGAGAGTTCGCTGAGGTCCTCGTTCAAGTCTGCCAAACCGGCGGCGTATTCGAGTTTGGCCTCCTTCTTGGCGACCGCCTCTTCCTCGCCCTCGAACAATTCCTTTGCCGTGTCGCGCCACGCGCCGAAGTGGTATTCGTCAAAGACGACCAGATCCCACTTCACTTTATGAAGCCAAGTGTTCTTCGGCTTGATGTTCCCCACGTCGTCGCGTCCCAGCAAATCCTGGAAGGAGCCAAAATAGACGAGCGGCTTGCGGGCGGAGACGCGCGTCGGGTCGCTGTCGGAATTGCGGGAGAGGTATTGCCAGCCGTCGAAGTCCGCGTGGGATTCGAGGTCCGTCTGCCACGCATCCTCCACGGCGGGTTTGAAAGTGACCACCAGCACGCGCTTGGCCCCGAGTTTGCGGGCGAGCTGATAACTGGTGAAGGTCTTGCCGAAGCGCATCTTGGCGTTCCAGAGGAAGCGCGGGACGGCGTGCATATCCTCCTTCCAGATGGAGTGGAAATAGGCGTGGGTCTTTTCCACGGCGGCGCGCTGCTCGGCGCGCATGGCGAAGGTCTGGTCGTGTGTGCCAGTGAACCGCTGCCCGGTGCGCAGTTCGGTGAGGACGGTTTTCACGTCCTTGAGCGTGCAGCGCATCCATTCCAATTCGGCGTTCTCGCAGCCCTTCCTGGCGAGGGCGGCGCGCACCTCATGATCCGTGAAAGTCGTGCCGTCGTCGCGCTCGGCGAATTCATCGAGAACGATGGTGTAGTTCTTGATGTTGGCGGTCTTGAGCTGTTCAGCGACGCGCTGCTTCACGTCGCGCGTGGTCTGGCCCACCTTGAGAAGCCCCTTGTGCGCCTTGTCGTCAATCGCGTAGGCGTAGATGCGCGGCCGGGCCTCTGGCCTCGGCGCAAGGATTTCTTCGATAGTCTTACTCATCGTCGCTGTCGTCGAGGTTCATCTCTTTGACCTGAGACTCGATGTGAGCCTGCTCCTTTTTTGTGAGGCCATATTTCGAGTAAAGATCTGCGTCCGTCCAGTTGCGGTTCCACGTCTGCTGGGGAACCCAAGAGTATGTTGAACGAAGTGCGTGCTGGGTAATTTTCCGAAGCGAAACGAGAAAACGAAAGAACCGAGTTGTGGTATAGCTCTGGACACTAGCTGCCGCTTTTTTACTCGCGAACGGCCCCGCAACCAAATACGTCTGTGTGCATACCGAGTCAGGTGGAGCCACGATGGGAGGGCCAAGAACCACCGCAGGGACTGCCCCTCGATCGCCATAAGCCTCTGGGAGAAACACCTTCCATGAATCAATCAAATGAAGGTTCTTTCGGAGGTTGGATCGAGTGGTGTGACAAACCTTGCGGCGTCCACGGTCAGTTAGGTAGAGGGCCACCGAGCCGCGAAACGGTTTCTCCTCATGTTCTGAATAGTTGGTGGCCAGGCCAAATGGCGTGTCGCCGCTCACGAGGTCGCTCATCGAAGGCTCGCCAAGGCGCTGAACCTTTTTTAGAATGGTGACCGCACGCATGTCGCGCACAAAGATGTCGAACTCATCAAGCTTGCGAACGACCGCAGGTTGCTCCTCATCTCCGAGCATGAGCTTGTATTCGCAGTCGCCTTGATGATTCCCGTCCCACAAGAAGTAACCGACGCCGCCCTCGAAATCGACACCCGGGAACGCCGTTGACATTTTCGTGTAGTCAACAAAGTGGCTGATGTGCTTGCCCGTAAGCATCGTCCTTCGGAACTCGTCCATACCACGGCCGCCAGCTAGCCACCTTGACGGGATCACCATAGTCAGGAAGCGCGGGTCGAGCTTCATCGCCTGCTCCACGAATAGGTGATAGATCGAGGAGTCACTCGAACCACCTGCACCACCCGTCATTTGATACGGCGGATTTCCTATGATTACGTCGAACTGCATGTTGCCTCCAAAAATCTCGGCGAGCCGAGTCTTGATGTTGTCAGTGTGTAAAAACGCATAGGCATGGGTTTCTAACTTGTCCTTGCGGTCAAAGATTTCTTTCGGCGCACCGCAATAGCGGCACCTGCCGTCCTTCCAGGTATGCTTCGTGCGCTCGAACCAGATGTTCCCATCGTCGCTGGTGAAAGATTTGGCGATGGAATGTTTGCCCGTGGCGTGCTTGGAGCAATACACGCTGCGCCGTGCGAGCAGGCTGGTGATTTGCGTGATGCCGATGCCGAACACCTGCTTCGTCAGGATGTGATTTACCCGCTGTCCCAGTTCCGGAATCTCCTGCTCCAGCCCCTTGGTGAGGCGGCTGGTGATCTCGCGGAGAAACACGCCGGATTTCGCGCAGGGATCCAGGAACTTCACCGTTTTGTCAGCCCAGATGTTGGCGCCACCGTGGTTGGCGGCCCACGCCTCGGCCAGCGTGTCCAGCATCCGGTTCGCAAACTCCGGCGGGGTGAACACCTCGTCGTTGGAGAGGTTCGCGATGCACGTCAGCACGTCCGGGTTGCGGCTGCGCAAGGCAAAGCTGGCTTGGTCGCTCATACGATGACCTCCGGCGCAAGGGCGGCCAGCTCACCCACCGTCATTGGCGGGTAGGTTTTTGCCGGCGTGAAAATTTCGTGTTTGCCAAGGTGGGCGAAGAGCGACCCTTCGGCGCTGAAGGCTGAGGAATGGGTGAGGCTGTCGTAGCGAAAGTCACGCCGCTGGAACCGGCCTTTGCCCAGATAACCCCACTCCGCAAAGGTGATCGGTTGATCATCAACGGTGCGCATCTTCAAGGCATCACCATGAACGAGATTCTCCGAAAGCACGTAGAACCCGGCGCGATATAGATCATCCGACTCCCCTAGATTAAGGTAGTCGGCGAGGATCTCGAGCATATTGGCGCGGCACTCGGTGATGTTATCCGCCAAGAGCTCAATCCCGTAAGCACACATCAGTGCGAGAAGTGCATAGTGCCGCCTTTCAAAATCGGACTTTCCGAACTTGAGTTGGACGGCGGCGAGCTTGCGCTGCAGGATCCGGACGAGGAAATTACCGCTCCCGCATGCCGGCTCCAAGAACCGGGAGTCAATGCGCTCGGACTCGCCCTTGACGAGGTCGAGCATCGCCTCGACCATCCAGGCGGGGGTGAATACCTCCCCGTGGTCGGCGACACGTTGTTTTGACTTGAATGAGCTCATTGAGCGAATGCAATAGTGAGATCAGTGGCCAAGTTTGGATCGTGCGTGCGTTCCGCCGCCAATAGTTCAAGTTTTGGATGTCATATCGATTGGATAATAACACCGGAACGTATGCGTGTAGGCTACTTGCAGCCATAGGCATCGCCCGCCGAGTTGCCCCGCTTGGCGAACTACCTCAATACGGGGCCGGTAGGGCTGAGCTGTTACTGCTGAGAATTCAAACGCCGGTTTCGCGAGAGCACGTTTTGTTCCGGCCGGGAGTAGGTTTTCCTGCCAGATTCGCATTCACCACCAAATTCTTAAGTAACGGCTGCTCACGAACATAAAACGGAAATCAAGATCAAACAGCTCCAAGGACCGCAAAGGCCGACAACCGGTCACTAAGGAGAACCAGGCTGTGAGACCACGGAGGGTCGTTCGCTGGCGTTCGCGGTTCCTGATACCACCCGTTTGGGTTGCTCGTGAAGCGGTCAGTCGCATTTTCCTGAGCTATCGCTCACGAAGGCAAGCTGGGTATCAGCTTTACAACCTTTTATAGGTTTGTCTTAGTCCGAATAAATCCATCGCGATTGCAGGTCGCCCGATCGCACTGTTAACAGTCTACGCTCAGAGAGCGATTACCGACCGCGCCGGAACTTTCAATTCCATTCCATAGTCACAGCGTTAACTGTGAGGCGCGTATTTGATTTGCGTTCTCGCTCGGCAAACCATCGACAGAATATGCCATTGGACTTTGCTGGACGGTATTGAATTTCGTTGGCTGTGTCAGCCCGCCTGATGCCCGTTACCGCATCCCCGGCTCGGGTAGAGCGCCCTTAAAGCCGGGGAGATCTCCTGAAACACCGGCGTAGCCGCAAGGCTTGGAGGTACTCGTAAGGTAAGTTGGAGGCCCCTCGGGGTCCAGTACTGTGCATGACGCAATAGTTGTTTGTGTCTCTGCCGCAGTACATCGTATCGCGCGAGCATATCGATTTGCTACTGCTTGCGCGTCACAGTCGAACGGGTTTTACACACCGTTCAGGATCGGCATCACTGCCGCACGCTTATTGCTGGGTGCGCCAACCATGCGCCCATGCGTAATGCAAGCGGGCAAGTTCGTGCCGATAGATTGCAACGGCCCCACCGTCGCAGGTCCTGCGACAGCGTTCTGCCGTGTTTCTGCGGCAATTCGTCTGCGCCAATGGCGCGCTGTTACTGGCAGCCATGCTGCTAGTGACAGCGCGCACTATCCCTAAAGCATCAAGAAGTTAAGTGGTGTTTTTGGAAGTGACCAGCCTACGTGATGAGCTCTCTGGCGCATCACACCGTACAACCGCGCAATGCGGCTCGTCCACCGGCCCGTTCTTTGACGGGCGTCGTTGATCCTGCGCGCAACCCGCGCACCCCTGAGCCCTGGGTCAATGGTTCAACTCGATGAATCGACTTCCCACAGGAAGCGCCATCGACGCCAAGAGCGGGTGCAGCCGCGGCAAGCAGCAAATGAAACTCTGCACACAACGGGAGTGGTGTCCCGTGTCCCTCGTAGCGCTCGTCTGCTTAGGCAGCCGGGACGGACAGTAACACTAACCTGACTGGCAGCACACACCGGTAGCAGAAACGAAGTTTAGAACGAAGCAGCAACGCCCTAAGAACCGGCATGGAAAGCTAGACCGACATCTTCCGCGCCACCCCCTCGTTGATTAGGGGGTGGCCGAGAGGCCGATCCTTTCCAGGCCGGAATATCGGTCGATTTTGGAAGTGGGCATTGAAACCAGCACGATTGAGGAAACCATGAGAGAACTGAACTACGAATTGAAGCAACTCTGCCTGCGTAACCGCGACGGCAGTTTCGCCACCCAGTATGCGCGCGAGCGAATCCTGACGATGATCGCGAACCAATTGCGCGAGATGGGTTTTAAGGACATGCGGGCCACGAGCTTAAAGCCCAAACACGTCCAGGCGCTGGTGGAACGATGGAAGGCCGAAGGACTTTCTGCCGGAACGATCAAGAACCGGATGACGGAGCTTCGCTGGTGGGCAGAGAAGATCGCCAAGCAGAACGTCATCTTTAAAGACAACGATCAATATGGCATCGCCAAACGGAAATACGTGACCAATGTCAGTAAATCTCGTGATCTCACTGACGGCGATCTGGCGAAGATCACCGACCCCTATACGGCGCTGTCGCTCAGGCTGCAGGCCGCATTCGGGCTGCGGAGAGAGGCATCGATCAAGATCCGGCCGGCGCGGGCTGACAAAGGTGACCGGCTTGCGCTCAAGGCGAGCTGGACCAAGGGTGGACGCGCGAGGGAGATACCGATCCGCAATGCCGAGCAGCGGCAATTACTGGATGAGGCCAAGCAATTTGCGAGGAGAGGAAGCCTGATTCCGAAAACGATGACGTACAAACAACAGATGAACCGATTCAAAGCGCAATGCATGGCGGCCGGCATTCAGCATGTGCATGGCCATCGCCACCAGTATGCGCAGCAGCGCTATCAGGAACTGACCGGCCGGGCGTGCCCGGCGCAGGGAGGGCAGACATGGAAACAGCTTTCTCGTGAGCAAAGGCAAGTCGATCGTGAAGCGCGGCTCACGATCAGTGCGGAGCTTGGTCATTTTCGCATCGACATAGTGGCCCAGTACATAGGAAGATAAAATGAGTCGGACAACGCCGAAACAGGATCGACTTGTCCTCGTAGGTAAGCGTTCAGGGCTATAGTGATTCTTACTGAGCCATGCCCCTGTCGCTTTTGCGCTACTGGAAACGTTTCAAAAAAAGTTGCCAAGCATTTTGAATCGACTGAATTTCCCCCGTTTGAAATATCAACATTTGGACAACGTGCCATATAATTGTCAAAGCTCGAGAAGTAAGCGAAGTCGTTGGGGGTATAAATGGGGGTATAACAACATTTGCTAGGCTCGCAACTCCTTTATTTACAATTAGATGAGACAACAGTTACACTCCCACTCTCTCCGCCAATTTTTTCGCGGGGCCGCGAAAAAATTGAACTGGACGGAGTTTCTGTAAAGCGCCACATAATTTGAGTACGCGTAGAAAGCGGTCGTGACGCCTGATCAGCGGCGCTGGCGGCGGGCGCACAGAATACCAGTCAGAGCCTGAGCTAGGCCCCTACGTTTCCGTTAGGCGCGGCTCGGTCGACCGTTTCGATCACCATGTGGCGCCTCATCTCTTGTGCCCCGTCATGCCATTGTCCGTTCCAGGAGACTCGCACGAGTAGAACCGAGGAGTCACATTCGTTCGACTTCGCCTGCACTGACAATCTGAGACTCGTTGGATCGCGGTGCTGCAGCGCAAAGTTATTCTTAGGCATGACCATCAACGAAAACCGGATTGGAACGCGAAATTCAAGTGCTGGGAATCGCCGAAGTCATGGTTTGACGATCTGATTGCGCGATCTTTACGTCGATTTGATCGCGTTTACGTCATACAGCCATACCGAGAGCAGGAGAAGTGCGCTCCAGCTTGCTGGAATGCAAAGGGCTTTGAGTGCCAGTGTTCATGTATGGGCGCCAACCACGGCTCTCAAAGTCCTTCCGGGAAGTGGCTCGTGATATCTGACACCTTCGCCATACAATGGCATGACCGCCAACTTGCGTGCCGCTTGATTCAGCAGAGGCCCGGAACATGAAGAGAGTCGCAAATGCCTAACTTGCTGCTGCACCCGACCTTGGCAAGCTACGCTCGCTCGGGCGGTTGAGCGCCACGTTAGGTGCTGGAAGAAGAATCGAGTGAGCCCGACTATCTTTAGCGAGAACGGATTCCGGTTCTTTTTCTTCTCACGCGAGGAATCGCGGTTGCACGTGCACGTGCATTGCGCGGACGGGGAAGCAAAGTTCTGGCTTGAGCCCTTGATCGAACTGGCGCAGAATTATGGCTTGAACGACCGCCAGATTCGGGCGGCTGAAGCGTTGATCCGGAAACACGAAGATGACATCCGTGCTGCCTGGCGCAAGCACTTTGGACGTTGAGGTCACGAACGTCTCAACTCACGGCTTCTGGCTGATGCTGGGGGCCGAGGAGTTGTTCGTGCCGTTTTCGGAGTTTCCTTGGTTCAGGGACGCGCCGATTGCAAAACTCACGAACGTCGAACGTCCCCAACCACACCACCTCTACTGGCCTGATCTCGATGTTGATCTGGCCGTCGAATCCATCCGCCACCCCGAGAAATTCCCGCTGGTGGCGCGATCCAGCACCTAACCGCCGGTTCGTGACCGACGCGTTCCGCGCGGCGCAACCGGGACGTTATGTCGCCGGATAGCCCGGCCTTGACATGTCTTATATGGTATAGGCACAATGTGGCATGTGGCGCATCGAGGAGCACCGCCGCGTCGATAAGCAGCTCGCTTCGGCGCCGCGGGAGATCCTCAAGCGGTACGAAAAGTGGAAGGACATCGCCATGCTCTCCGGACCACCGGGGCTTCGTCTGATCAAAGGCTTTAATGACGAAGCCCTGTCCGGAAAGTGGGAGGGCCATCGGTCGTCCCGCCTCGGACTGCAATGGCGGATCATCTACCGCACTGCGCCAGATCAGCAGCTATTTCAGGTGGTTTCGATCACTCCACACGACTATCGGAAGCCGTAAATGAAGCAGTTTCGTCCCGCGAAGAAGCGCATCACCGTCTCGGCGGGGGAATCGGTACGCATCATTCGCGAGTTGCAGGGCCTTAGCCAGAATCAGCTCGCACAGCGCACGGGCATTGCTCAGGCCACTCTTTCGGCGATCGAAAACGACCGCGTCCGCCTGGGCGTGGAGCGCGCAAAGGTGCTCGCGCGAGCCCTCAAGTGCCATCCCGCCGTGCTGGTCTTCCCGGGATGGGAAGATCATCTTCAATCTGCGGCATAACTGTAGCTGCTGCGGACGCGCCGGAAGCGGTGTGCCACCACGAAGCGCCGTTCGCGGCGCGCCGGTGGGCTCCACGTTATGTGCCATTCGCCGATGACAATTGGTTGTGGCAAGATAGCGGTAACTTGGAGGCTTGAGCTATGTCCACGGTTAAGGAAGAACTTACTCGCCTGATTCAAGGTCAGCCAGACGACAGCACGCGCGAGGAAATCGTGCGCGAGCTTGCATTTCATGTGATGGTCGAGCGTGGGCTTGCCGATTCGGACGCGAAGCGAACCATCTCAAACGAGGAGATGGCGCACCGCATCCGCTCATGGCAACAATAGCGTGGACCGAAGAGGCTCAACGCTGGCTCGAAGACATCTTCGAGTACATCGCCGCGGATAATCCCGACGCCGCGGCGCGAACGGTCCAGGGCATTTACGAGCGGGCACAAGTACTCGCCAAGTTCCCCGATATCGGACACCGCTACCATGCCTCGCCGCGGAACGTTCGCGTCCTGCTCTACGGGCATTACCGAATCGCTTACGTGGTCAAGGACGATGGGAACATCGACGTGCTGGGTGTTTTCCACGGTTCGCTAGACATTACGCGGTATCAACTCTGAATGGCACATAACCGCCCGATCCACATCGACGCGATCAAGCACATCGTTGCCCTGCTCGCCCGTGTGATCGGGACACGTTAGATGTCTCCATATCGGTAGCCATACCCAGGTATGGCGACCTGGTCGGAAAAGGGGTAGCATTGCGTAATGGCTACCGCGAAGTTTGACTGGGACCCGAAGAAGGACGAAGAGAATCAAAGCAAACATGGCGTTGGCTTCACGGAGGCTCAAATTGCCTTCACCGACCCGAAGCGCGTCATCGCCGAAGACCAGTCGCACAGCTCGGTGGAAAAGCGACACTACTGCTTTGGGGTGGTAGGTGAAGGTGTAATGACGGTCCGCTTCACGTACCGTGATGACGTGATCCGGATACTTGGAGCTGGCTACTGGCGAAAGGGCAAACGAATTTATGAGCGCGAAAATCAGATACACGAACGAGCCCTTGGGAAAACTGAAGGTCGTTCCTGACTTTCTTCCCAAGCCTGAGGACCTGATACTGCGCGACGAGGGGGTAAAGATCACAATTGCCCTTTCTAAACGCAGCGTCGAGTTCTTCAAACGCGAAGCCGAGAGGCACGGTACCCAGTATCAGCGCATGATCCGTCGGTTACTGGACGCCTATGCACAGCACCATTCTGCGCGACCTCTAACCGCGCAGTCCACACGGACGCGCGGCCAACGGGCCACGCGCCGGTGACTGCGGACGCTAGGCGAAGGTATTGCGGATGGAGGAGACATGGAAGCATTGAAGGATGCGAGTCATTTCTACGAGGTCGAGCGCAGGCAGTACCACGCTCAGCGGCCCGGGTTCCGCATCAACGAACTCCAGATTTCCCCAACGCAAAAAGTGCCCTGGCACTATCACACCAATGTCCAGGACACGTTTTATGTGATCGAAGGATGTATCCGCATCTTCCTGCAGAGTCCGAAGGAGGAGGTCACGCTAAAGCCAGGCGAAACCTATTCCGTTCCTCCGCACCGGCCGCACTTAGTCACAAACGGCGGCAACACCTCGGCTACGTTCCTCGTGCTTCAAGGTATAGGGGAATACGACTTTGTCCCGCTCGTGCCGAAATGTGACGCCTAACTGGCGGTGCTGCCGGACGCGCCGGAAGCGCCGTGCGTCCACTGGGCGCTGTGCTCGGCGCGCCGCACACCTCCACGTTGGGCATCAACAATCGATAATATGCGGTGCGCGAAGTTTTGGCTCCTCGTCTCGTCTTTGACGCTTTTGCCATGCACTGCGCTCTTGGGGCAGCCTTACCAAGGGCCGATTATCGATGCCCATGGTCATCTCGGCGCTTCCTTCAACTGGGAGATCATGGTCGAAGCGATGGACAGCAACAACGTGACGCAGCGAACCGTAATGGCGCGTTACTACCCGGGTCCGGAAGGTCCGCGCGACCTGCCGGGCAGCGACGAAGACGCAGTGCGACTTGCCGAGCGGTATCCGGGCAGGTTCTTTCCACTGGTAGGCATGCAGCGGCCGCTGCTCACTGGATCGCACAAGTGGCAGTCTCCCGACCGCGAGGTCGATCGACTCCTCGAGGAGACGGAACGAAAACTTGCATCCGGCAGGTTTTTCGGCATCGGCGAGTTTATCGTGCGCCACTGGTCGTACTCACGCGGGCCACACGCCGAGCAGGAAAACCCAATTTACTCGACCTTCATGCGGAGAATGAGCGCAATAGCGGCACGCTTCGACGTGCCCATGGTTGTCCACATGGAAGGTTACCCCGTGCTGGTCGATGATTTTTCGAGGTTGCTTGCGGAATACCCGAATGTGCGCTTCGTCTGGGCGCACAATTGCGGGCGCAGCAAGGCGTTCGTCATCCGTGGCATGTTGGCTCGTCATCCGAATCTTTTCTGTGACCTTGCCAGTATGACCAACGTAGGTACCACAGGCTACGGCATCGGCTGGCCGCGAATGGAGGAATTTACCGCGCTCATCGAGCAGCACGGCGTGCTGTTCCCGGACATGAAGGCGCTCTATGAAGAATTTCCCAACAGCTTCATGCTCGGCATGGATGTCGCGCATGCACCAGGTAACAACCCGCAAAATTACTCCCGGCGCGTAAATCGCTTTCGCGACCTCCTCGGGCAACTCAAACCAGAAACAGCCAAGAAATTCGCCGAAACGAATGCGATTCGTATCTTCAAGCTCGGCAGCACTATTACACGTTGATCACCCAACTACACAGGTCGAACGGACGGGCCGCCAGCACCGTGACGACCTCAAACGTCGTCGCGGCCCGCCATTCACCAACACGTCGGGCTTCATAAGGTTCCCGTGCGACTGCTACTCTGGTTACTCTGGTTCGCAGCTGAGGTTGTAGAGAAACCTGAATGACCGCCTGGAGTCGATTGATTCGCATGATCCTCGTGCTTGCCGTGGCGACTGCCGGCGTCCCGCCGGCGTTCGCGCAGGGCTGGAAACCGTCGAGAAGCGTCGAGTTCGTAGTTGGCGCGGGGTCGGGCGGAGGCAACGACAGAACTGCGCGCGTCATTCAGAAGATATTGCAGGATCGCAAGCTGGTGGCCTCGCCCATCATCGTGATCAACAAACCGGGGGCGGGCGGCGGCGTCGCCCAGGAATATCTCAACACGCGCAAGAGCGACGGCCATTATCTGATGATCACCAACCCGGCGTTGCTCACTAACCCGCTCACGGGGGTTGGGTCGGCTAAGCACACCGATATCACGCCGATCGCCCAGCTTTTTACCGAGTATGTGATGTTGTTCGTGAGGGCGGACAGCGCGATCAAATCGGGGAAAGACGTCATCGATCGGTTGCGCAAGGACCCCGGCGCCCTCTCCATCGCGGTGGCGCCGGGACCGGGCACAGGCACCCACATTGCAACCGCGCTCGTTATGAAGGCGGCCGGCATCGACAGCCGTGCGCTGCGGGTGGTGTCCTATAAATCCGCCGGCGAAGCGCTGGCGGCCGTGCTCGGCGGGCACGTTGACCTCATGCCCTCGACTCCGCTCAACGTTCTGCCACACATGCAGGGGGGCAAAGTGCGGGTGATCGGGGTAACAGCTCCGGCGCGCGTGGGGGGAGCTTTCGCTCACGTTCCCACGTGGCGGGAACAGGGCATGAATGCCATATTCGGCAATTGGCGTGGCGTGGTGGGACCCGGAGGATTGACCAACGAACAGCTTGCATACTGGGACACGGTGTTCGCGAATCTCAACGCCGGCGAAGAGTGGAAAACAGAAATCAAGAATGGACTGTGGGATGTCACGTACATGAATAGCGGAGAAAGCAAGAAATTCCTGGACCAGGAATACGAGCAACTCAGGCGTATCCTGACCGAGCTTGGTCTGGCGTCTTGAAAAAAGGTCAGGTGTCATAAGTCATTATTTTGGTGCAAAATCCTTGGAGCCGCTCGTGTCGAGAAGGTGTAGGTCAGGTTGCCGCATCGGCGGCTACCT
>Ga0209343_10001480_pt1 | contig 31648 bp, 20 predicted proteins | sample RifCSPlowO2_02_FD_184026 | JGI IMG/M metagenome (GOLD analysis project Ga0209343, IMG submission 184026) | Groundwater microbial communities from Rifle, Colorado - Rifle CSP2_plank lowO2_0.2 (SPAdes) (version 2) | ecosystem: Environmental > Aquatic > Deep subsurface > Groundwater | place... | reverse complement strand
CCTTCAATATCGCGCCTGTTAATGTCGTCTTCCCATGATCCACATGCCCTATGGTCCCTACGTTCACATGCGGCTTCGTACGCTCAAATTTAGGCTTGCTCATTTGCTCAATTCCTCCTTCAATTTAAGATTAAGCATTTGCATTCACTGTAACTTTTTGAACAATTTGTTCAGCAATTTGTCTTGGAACCTCTTCATAATGGGATGGCTCCATGGAATAACTAGCGCGTCCTTGAGATAAAGAACGTAAAATCGTGGCATAACCAAACATTTCCGACAGCGGCACTGTGCCATGAATCACTTTAATATTGCCTCTTGGTTCCATGGAAATAATTTTAGCTCTGCGTGAATTCAAATCCCCAATCACATCTCCCATATATTCTTCAGGAGTTAACACCTCAATTTTCATAATGGGTTCTAACAAATTAGGCGAGGCTCTTTTACATGCGGATTTAAAAGCTTGGCTTGCCGCAATTTTAAATGCGATTTCTGAAGAATCCACTTCATGAAAACTTCCATCAAAAAGCGTGGCTCGCACATCCACCACTGGATATCCGGCAAGCACTCCAGAATCCAAAGCTTCTTTAATTCCTTTTTCGCATGCGGGAATATATTCTCTGGGAATTCTTCCGCCTTTAATTTTATCCACAAATTCAAATCCAGATTTTGGAGGCAAAGGTTCTATGGTAATCCAAACATGACCATATTGTCCACGACCCCCAGTTTGCCGAATATATTTTCCCTCTTCTTCCACGGTTTTTCTAATAGTTTCCCTATACGCCACCTGCGGTTTTCCTACATTCGCCTCTACTTTAAATTCTCTTTTCATGCGGTCCACAATAATATCCAAATGCAGCTCACCCATTCCGGAAATAATGGTCTGGCCTGTTTCTAAATCTGTTTTAATTCTAAAAGTAGGATCTTCTTCAGCCAGCCTGCCAAGCGCAACGCCCATTTTTTCTTCATCTGCTTTTGTCTTGGGTTCAATTGAAATGGAAATAACTGGTTCAGGAAATTTCATGGATTCTAATATAATTGGCTCGCTTTCTTCATCACAGAGAGTATCGCCTGTGGTTACATTTTTTAAACCCACCGCAGCAGCAATGTCTCCTGCAAAAAGTTCTTTAACCTCTTCTCTTTTATTCGCATGCATTCTTAAAAGCCTGCCAATCCGTTCAGAAGTTCTTTTTTGGCTATTATAAACACTGGTTCCCTGACTCATGGTCCCTGAATAAATTCTAAAGTAAGTTAGTTTTCCCACATGGGGATCAGTCTGAATTTTAAAAGCAAGGGCTCTAAAAGGAGCGTCATCTTTAGCTTCAAATGTAATTTCGCCCTCCCCTTCAGAATTCATGGCCTTGATCGCAGGCTTATCCAGCGGACTGGGCAAAAAATCGCAGACCGCATCTAATAGAGTCTGAACTCCTTTATTTTTAAAAGAAGAACCGCAGAGCATGGGAAAAAATGTTCCGGAAATCGTGGCTTTTCTAATCACAGGCAAAAGTTCCTCTGCGCTGACATGCTCCCCATTTAAAAATTTTTCCGCAATTTTATCGTCAAAATCTGAAAGCGCTTCCACTAATTTTTCTCTAGTATGTTTTGCTTTCTCCAATAGTTCTGGGGGAACCTCTCCCACTGTAAATTCCGCGCCTAACTCTTCCCCGCTCCAAACATAACTTTTCATTCTAATCAGATCTACAAGACCCACAAACTTGGATTCAGCTCCAATAGGAATTTGAATCGGCACAGCATTCGCGCCTAAACGAGCATGCATGGATTCAACGCACATATAATAATCCGCGCCTACTTTATCCATCTTATTCGCAAAAACAATTCTGGGCACGCTATACATGTCTGCCAAACGCCAATTGGTTTCAGATTGAGGTTCCACTCCTTGCGAGCCGTCCAACACCACGACCGCTCCATCCAAGACTCTCAGACTCCGATTCACTTCCACGGTAAAATCAATATGTCCGGGAGTGTCAATAATATTAATCTGCTCCTCCCGCCACTGACAATAAGTGGCAGCAGAGGTAATAGTAATGCCGCGCTCTCTTTCCTGTTCCATCCAGTCCATTTGAGTGGTTCCGTCATGCACCTCGCCAATTTTATAAATTCGTCCTGTATAATAAAGCACGCGCTCTGTGGTTGTTGTTTTGCCCGCATCTATGTGAGCTACAATTCCTATGTTTCTAACTCTTTCTAAAGGAAATTTTCTAGGCATCTCTCTTACCAACGATAATGAGCAAAAGCTTTATTAGCTTCTGCCATTTTATGAGTATCTTCCCTTTTTTTATAAGCTGTTCCTTCTTTTTTAGAAGCGGCAATAATCTCTTCGCTTAAACGTTCAAACATGGGACGGCCAGTTTTATCTTGCGCTGCAAAAAGGATCCAATTTAAAGCTAAAGTATTAGAACGGGATTGCGGCACTTCCATAGGCACTTGATAAGTAGCTCCTCCCACTCTTCTAGGCCTTACCTCTAAAAGCGGGCGCACAGAATCAATAGCGCGATTAAAAACTACCAATGCTTCTTCTTTTGTTTTTTCTTTAACTCTTTCAAAAGCAGAATAAACAATCCCCTCTGCAATGCTTCTTTTCCCTTCAAAGTTCACCTTATTAATCAGACGGGAAACTAACTGAGAACCATAGCGATAATCTGGCGGAGGAAATCCGCGTTTTTCTTTAGGTTTTAATGGTTTTCTAGGCATGGTTTAAACCTCTAAGCAGCCTTAGGCCGCTTTGCTCCATATTTAGAGCGTCCCTGTTTTCGATCCACTACTCCCGCGGTATCCAAAGTTCCTCGAATAATATGATAACGCACTCCGGGCAGATCTTTTACACGGCCTCCGCGAATAAGCACAATGGAGTGTTCCTGTAAATTATGGCCGACCCCTGGGATATAGGCAGTCACTTCCATGGCATTGCTCAACTTAATTCTGGCTACTTTTCTTAAAGCAGAATTTGGTTTCTTAGGAGTGGTGGTATAAACACGAGTGCAAACCCCTCTTTTCTGCGGGCAGCTTTCTAAAGCAGGAGCTTTTGTTTTCCAAGCGCTTTTTTCTCTAGGGTTTCTAATTAACTGTAATGTGGTTGGCATAAATTTACTCTTTTACCTGCAAGTTTCTTAAACCTGTTCCAGCTGGAATCAGGTGTCCGATAATCACATTCTCTTTTAACCCCCGCAAATAATCTATCTGTCCAATCACAGCAGCGTCTGTCAGCACCCGAGAAGTTTCCTGAAAGGAAGCTGCGGAAATAAAAGAGTCTGAAGAAAGCGAGGCTTTTGTAATCCCTAAAAGCACACTTTGCGCTTGCGCTGCTTCAGCTTTATGGTTCGCTTCTTTTACCTTACGATTTTCTTCTCTAAATCTTCTTTTACTAAGAATTTCTCCTACCAATAAAGAACTGTCTCCAGACTTTATAACCCGCACATTGGAAAGCATTTGCCGGACAATCACTTCAATATGCTTATCATTGATCGTCACGCCTTGCAGACGATAAACTTCCTGAATTTCATTTACTAAATGTTCCTGACACTCTTTGGCTCCTTTAACTCTTAAAATATCATGCGGATTAATAGAGCCATCGGTTAAAGGTTCGCCCACTCCCACTTTATCTCCCTCATAAACCACCAAATGTTTTCCTTGAGGAATCTGATATTCTCTGGCAACCCCAGTCTCTTCATTGGTCACAACAACTTTAAGGGTTCCTTTTATGGTGGTTCCAAGCTTAACCACTCCATCTATTTCGGAAATAATGGAACCGTTCCTAGGTCTGCGGGATTCAAAAAGTTCCGCTACTCTAGGCAGCCCACCTGTAATATCCTTAGTCTTGGTCACTTCCTGAGGAATCTTTGCAATCACATCCCCTACTTTTACTGATTCACCATCATCCACCACAATATTAGTGTCCACAGGCAAAGGATAAGTCTCATCTTTTTTACTGGAGCCCTTAGCAGAGATCACAATTCTAGGATTTAAACGTTCTGCTCTATGCTCAATAATCACCCGCTCAATTAAACCAGTAATTTTATTTTTCTCTTGATGGAGCGTGGTGCCTTCAATAATATCCATCCATTTTGCAACCCCATCCTGTTCTGTAATGATTGGCATTGCATAAGGATCCCATTCTGCAAGCAGTTCCCCTTTAGTTACTTTTTTATTGTCCGCAACTTTAATACGAGCGCCATAAGGAATCGTCATGTGCTTTTTCTCAGCTCCACCGCTAGACTGAATCGTTACTTCCGCATTTCTGGCGATACAAAGATGATGATCTTCCTTATTTTTAATTGTTTTTAAATTATAGAACCTAACGCTACCTTCATCAGAAGCGCGAATTTCAGATCTTTTGACCACTCGGGAAGCTGTGCCTCCGATATGAAATGTTCTTAAAGTTAGCTGGGTTCCCGGCTCGCCAATGGACTGCGCCGCAATAATTCCCACAGCTTCGCCAGACTGTACTAGTTTACCAGTAGCTAAATTTAAACCATAACACTTGGCGCAAACTCCATGTTCTGTTTCACAAGTAAGCACAGAACGAATCCGAAGACGGTCAATGCCAGATTCCACAATCTTGCGCGCAATCTCTGGAGAAATCACCTCTCCGCTTTGCACCAAACGCTCTTCTCCCAGAAGCCCAACCACATTATCCATAGCCACTCGGCCAATAATTCTTTCTTCTAAAGACTCAATCACTTCATCTCCAGACTGAAGCGTTCCAATGCGCACTCCATTAATAGTGCCGCAATCATCTTCAGTCACTACAATATCATGCGCCGCATCCACCAGCCTTCTAGTTAAATAACCCGCGTCAGCGGTTTTTAAAGCAGTATCTGCCAACCCTTTGCGTCCGCCATGGGTTGAAATAAAATATTCCAAAACAGTTAGCCCTTCCCGAAAGTTAGAAAGCACAGGCTGTTCAATAATTTCACCCACGCCTCCTGTTAGCTTCTTTTGCGGTTTAGCCATTAATCCTCTCATTCCAGCCAACTGCCGAACCTGCGCAGGGGATCCTCTAGCTCCGGAATTAGCCATCATATAGACAGAATTAAACGTGGCTTCTTTCTCTGAATAAGGGTTTTCATCCTTTCGTTTCATCTCTTCAAACATGATTTTGCCCACATCGTCTGTGACATGGGTCCAGATATCAATGATTTTGTTATAGCGTTCAGAATCAGTAATAATTCCCTGCCTGGATTGGCTTTCAATTTCTCTTACCATTCCTCTTGCCTTTTTAATCATCTCTTCTTTACGCGAAGGAACAATCATGTCCGCAATAGAAATAGAAATTCCAGCAATGCTTGCAAAACGAAAACCTAAATTTTTTATATCTTCCAAAAGTTGTATGGTGCGATAATGTCCTAAAGTTTTATAGCACCGCTCCATTAATTGCGCTACTTCTTTTTTGGAAAGCTCTATATTTACATACCCCAACTCTTTTGGAACCACCTGATTAAAAATGACCCGACCCACAGTGGTAAAATTTTTCCAACGCGCAACGTCTTTCATTTCTTTATCTTTTAAATCCGGCTCTTGAATTTTTGTAATGCCCTGCACCTTAACTTTAGCGTGCAGACTAACTTCATTATTCTGGTAAGCGCAAATCACTTCATCCACGCCAGAAAAAACTTTGCCTTCACCGGGAGCTCCGGGTTTTATTTTTGTCAGATAACAACAGCCTAAAATCATGTCTTGCGAAGGGGTGGAGATTGGTTTTCCGGATGCGGGAGAAAGAATATTATTTGACGCCATCATTAAAACCCTAGCTTCTAACTGAGCTTCCAAAGAAAGAGGCACATGCACGGCCATTTGATCTCCATCGAAATCCGCGTTAAAAGCAGCGCAAGTTAACGGGTGCAGCTGGATCGCTTTACCTTCAATCAGCACAGGCTCAAATGCCTGAATGCCTAAACGGTGTAAGGTAGGAGCGCGGTTTAATAGAATAGGATGCTGTTTAGTAATCCTTTCTAAAATATCCCAAATCTCTGGTTTTGCCCGCTCCAACATTCTCTTAGCGGCTTTTAAAGTAATAGTGCCGGTCTTCATCAACTCTCGGATAATAAAAGGCTTAAACAACTCTAAAGCCATCTCTTTAGGCAAACCGCATTGATGCATCTTTAAGCTAGGGCCAACCACAATCACGCTTCTGCCGGAATAGTCAACTCTTTTTCCCAAAAGATTCTGGCGAAAACGTCCCTGCTTTCCTTTTAAAATTTCAGATAAAGATTTTAAAGGCCGGTTGCCCGCGCCTACCACAACTTTGCCGCGCGCTCCATTTTCTAATAACGCATCCACAGCTTCTTGCAGCATTCTTTTTTCATTGTGAATCATGACTTCCGGAGCTCTTAAAGATTCAATATGTTTCAAACGATTATTGCGGTTGATAATACGGCGATAAAGATCATTGAGATCGCTGGTGGCAAACCGTCCCCCTTCTAAGGGCACTAAAGGCCTAAGGTCAGGAGGGATCACCGGCAACACAGTCATGACCATCCATTCCGGACGATTGCTGGAATTAAGAAACCCTTCCAAAACTCTTAAACGTTTTCTTAAACGCTCTCGTTCTGTTTCTGATTCAACATTTTTCAAACGCTCTCTTAATTCTTTAGCCTCTTTTTTAAGATCTGTTTTTTCTAACAAATCTCTTAATGCGCTCGCTCCAATCCCTGTTTTTAGTTTATTTCCCCACTCAGACCTGGCTTTATGATTTTCTTCATCTGTGAGCAGCTGTTTTTGGCTAAAAATAAGTTTTCCATCCTGGTTTCTTAAATCTTCTAAAACAATATGCTTTGCGTAATAAGCCACTCGCTCTAAATCCGCTAATTTCATGTCTAAAATAGCGCCAATCCTAGAGGGAGATTTTCTTAAAAACCAGATGTGGGTCACAGGCACAGCCAGCTCTATATGCCCCATTCGTTCCCTGCGCACAGAAGACTCAGTTACTTCCACTCCGCAGCGGTCGCAAACAGTTCCTCTATATTTAATGTATTTATATTTGCCGCAGTTACATTCCCAATCTTTAACTGGTCCAAAAATTCTTTCGCAGAAAAGACCGTCTCTTTCCGGTTTAAAAGAACGATAGTTAATGGTTTCTGGTTTTCTTACCTCTCCATAGGACCAAGAACGCATCTGTTCAGGGCTGGCAATTGAAATTTGAATCGCGTTAAAATCATTAAAATTAGTGCCCCAAGAATTTTTTTTCTTCTTAGGACTCCCTGAGGACTTTCTTTTTTCTAATAATTCAATGCTCAATTTTTGTCACCTCTAAAATGATCTCTCTAGACTCTGCTCGCTTCTTTTTCTTTAGATTTTTCTTTCCCTTTCTCAGCAGTTTCTTTAATTTCTTCAATTTTTCTTAAGTCAATGGCAAGCCCTAAGGATTGCAATTCCTTCACCAACACCTTAAAGGATTCCGGCACCCCAGGCTCAGAACTTGGCTCTCCCTTAATAATAGACTCATACATTTTGGTTCGGCTGACCACATCGTCTGATTTAACAGTTAAAAACTCTTGCAAGATATAAGAGGCTCCATACCCTTCAATGGCCCAGACCTCCATTTCTCCTATTCTTTGTCCGCCAAATTGCGCTTTACCGCCTAAAGGCTGACGGGTCACTAAGGAATAAGGGCCTGTGGAACGGGCATGAATTTTATCTTCCACCATGTGAGAAAGTTTAAGCATGTACATGTACCCCACGGTCACCTTCTCTTTAAATTTTTCTCCTGTGCGTCCGTCATACATGGTCACCCTGCAATAATCATCCGGTAAAAATTTCTCTAAAGTTCCTTGCTTAATCAAATGCGCTTTTGCTTCCTGAATTTTCTCAATCACCTGGGACTCTTTTGCTCCGTCAAATACAGGGGTCACCATTTGAACATCCAGAACTTTCCCAGCCCAGCCCAACATGGTTTCAAGAATTTGCCCTACATTCATTCTGGAAGGAACTGATAGCGGAGAAAGCACCATATCTACAGGGGAACCATCCGGCAGATAAGGCATGTCTTCGCTGCGCAAAACCTTTGCCACCACTCCTTTATTTCCGTGCCGTCCGGCCAGCTTATCCCCCACCTGAATTTTTCTGCGGGAAACAATATAAACTTTTACGATTTTATTCACAGTTACAGGCATCTCATCGCCCATTTTTAAATTTTCTTTTTGCCGGGCATGGTATTTACGCAAATCTTGCTCTCTTTTTTCAAACAGATCTTCCAACTCCTTTTTTCTTTCGCCTAATTTTTGGCTGGAAGAATCTTTTAAATCCAAATATTCCACTAGATGAGATAAAGCTTCTTTTCTTTCCGCCTTTAAAACTTCCAGCTCATGCTCAAATTCTTTATCCATCTCTCTCTTTTTAGCGTCTTCATCTTTTTTGCCGAGTTTTTCTTTGCGCACAAAAACTTCCACTGCTAGAATCTTGCCAGTCACTCCCGGAGGCACTCTTAAGGAAGCGTCTCCCACCTCTTCAGATTTTTTTCCAAAAATAACTTTTAAAAGTTTTTCCTCAGGCGAAATCTGCTGCTCGCCCTTAGGGGTTACTTTCCCCACCAAAACATCTCCGGGTGAGACTTCCGCTCCCAAACGAATAATGCCATGCTCATCCAACTGCGTTAAAGCATCTGCCCCTACATTAGGAATATCCCGGGTAATTTCTTCCGGACCCATCTTAGTGTCCCGCGATTCAATTTTAAACTCCTGAATGTGGATGGAAGTAAACGCGTCGTCTGTAACCAAACGTTCGCTTAACAAAATCGCGTCTTCAAAGTTATATCCTTCCCAAGGCATGAAAGCAACTAAAATATTTTTTCCTAAAGCGATCTGCCCAAAATTTGTGGCAGGGCCGTCCGCAATCGCCTGTCCTTTTTTTACATGATCTCCCACATTCACAATAGGAGAAAAATTAATGCAAGTATCCTGATTAGAACGAGAATATTTTTTTAAATTGGTTTGATCTATTTTATTTTTAGAATCCCCCTCATCGCTGGCAATGGAAATTTGATTGGCTGTAACAGAAATAACTCTTCCCGAACGATGGGCCACAGCAATGGCTCTTGAATCTTTAGCTACCCGATCTTCAATGCCTGTGCCTACTAAAGGAAATTCAGCTTTTAAAAGAGGAACCGCTTGTCTTTGCATGTTTGAACCCATAAGAGCGCGGTTCGCATCATCATGCTCCAAAAAAGGCACTAAAGAGGCTGAAACAGAAACCACCTGCATGGGAGAAATATCCATGTAATCAATTTCTTTAGGTTCTTTAAGAGGAAAGTCCCCCCTATACCTACAGGCGATTAAATCAGAACTGAATCGTCCGGACTTATCTAAAGGAGCATTGGCTTGAGCCACCACATGCTCATCTTCTTTATCTGCGGTAAGATAGTCAACCTGCTCTGTAACTTTGCCTCCCTCTACTTTTCTGTAGGGAGATTCAATCAGTCCATATTCATTCACCTGAGCATAACAGGCCAAGGAAGTGATAAGACCAATATTAGGACCTTCCGGAGTTTCAATAGGACAAAGTCGTCCATAATGGGTATGATGCACATCTCTAACCTCAAAGCCCGCGCGCTTACGGTGAAGACCTCCGGGCCCTAGAGCGGAAAGCCTGCGCTTATGAGTAAGCTCTGCCAAAGGATTTGTTTGATCCATGAACTGAGAAAGCTGGGAAGTGCCAAAAAATTTGCGAACAATTCCCACAACAGGAGAAGTATTTAAAACAATTCTAGGAGTAAGAATAGTTTTATCAGGAAGGTTCATCTTATCTCTGGCAAGCCTGGCCATTTGCAGCAAACCAATCCGCAGCTGATTTTCCAAAAGCTCACCCACAACCCTCACCCTTCTATTTCCCAGATGATCAATATCGTCCACTTCCACTTTAATTTTATCTGTTCCAGCTTCAATAAAAGAGAGTCCATTATTTAAAGCGATTAAATACTGCAAAGTCACAAGGATATCTTCCACAATCAGAGTCCTGCGCCTTTCCGCGGGAACTGCGAAATTAAAGCCTTTTTTCTGGCATAATTCCTTGAACATGGAATGAAATTTTTTCAAAATTTTATACCGTCCGACTTTAGTAAAATCATACTTTCTTACGGAATTAAAAAGAATATTATCCAAATAAGATTCAGCCTGATCCGGAACAATATATTCCTGAGCCCGCAAAATTCTATAAATCGCCTGAGTCGCCTCTTTTTTAGACTTATAGGGATCTTTAGCTAAAGTATTGTGAATGGAAACATCGTTTAAGGCAGTGTCCCATTTAATGAGGCTAATGCTTTTTATTTTTTTCTCCTGCAGTCTGGCAAAAAGATCCCGGGTTATTTCTTTATTGGCTTCAATTAAAACCTCTCCGCTTTCTTTAACCACCACATCCTCAACGCAAATTTTTCCTATAACTTCTTCCACGTTCGCCTGATCCGCGGAAACAGTTTCCACATCATAAAAAATTTTTAAAATTTGGGAATCAGATTCTAATCCTAAGGCTCTTAAAAAAGTAGTGGCTGGCAGCTTTCTTTTTTTATCTATGCGCACATAGAGCGCATTATTTAAATCGTATTCAAATTCAACCCAAGCCCCTCTATAAGGGATAATCCTTGCGTAATAAAGTTTTTTTCCATAAGAAGAGATATTTTTTTCTTCATCTTCTTCAAAAATAATTCCCGGGGAACGATGCAGCTGGCTTACAATCACCCGCTCTGCGCCATTGATCACAAAAGTGGCGGTCTCAGTCATTAAAGGAAGATCACACAAAAAAACTTCCTGCTCTGCGATCTGTTTTACTTTGCCTCCCTCTTTTTTCTCAATCAATCTTAAAAATGCTTTTACCGGAGCCGCGTAAGTGGCGTCTTTAGAAATAGCCTCTTCAATGGAATATTTTGGCTCTCCAACTTCGTAGCGCAAGAATTGAAGCTCTAAAGTATCATCCGCATTGGTAATTGGAAACACATCCAACAAAGACGCTTGCAATCCTTGAATCTTTCTTTTTTCCGGTTCCACATCTTTTTGCACAAAATCTTCAAAAGATTGTTTCTGCATTTCCAGAAGCTCTGGCAAAGGCATGATTGAAGGTATTCTGGCAAAATTAATTTTATTCAATAAAATTTCCCCCTCTCGATTTTTCTTTTATAGAAGATCGAGTCAGCGTTGAAATTATTTTTCTATTTGGTTTTTCTCTCGGAAATCTCTGGACTGATCTTTCTAAAATCACCCTTAATTCCGCAAGATTTTTACTATTATATTTAGTTCCAAAGGATTTGTCAATAATTTTTTTAAATTTTTAAGGTAAATTTTGAATGAGAATATTTTTCCATTCAAGCTCCAGCTCAGCCTGCGACTTCCATTTACCGGGATAAGCATCTGCCAGCGCTTTGTTTAAATCTTTATTCCCTCTTAAAGAATTTAAAAAAAGAAAAAAATTATAATTTCCCCCTTTTTCAATTAAAAAAGAAACAATGCTCCTCACCTGCCAATACCAAAGGTCAATATTAGAATAAACAAAAGTCTTTCCTTTATAATCATAAACTCCGATCCATTGCAATTTTTCCTGCATGGGAATTGTTTCAATGATCTGTTCCATGGAAGTAAGATTTTGTTTTAACTGCAATGTAATTATTTTTAAATATTCTTCTTTTTCCTCTTTTTCATAAGCAGCCAGCTCTTCGTATGAGGCAAAACCCTCATTCACCCATAGAACTGTCTTTAAATCCTCTGGACGAGTAAACCCCATAAATTCATTAAAGATTAAATGAGACAATTCATGAGCAAGCAGAGGCGCTTGCGCCATTTCCTCAAAAGTAGCGATCGCAATGCGCTGTCTTTGCTCTTTTTCCTCAGGCAAAATTTGACCTAGGTTTTGCGTAATTGTGACCCCGCCGCTCCATTCCGGATAACCTGTTTTTAAATGATATTCTTCACGGGTAGGATAGATGGTTAAAAGATAGTTTTCCCGTGGTTTAAAAGATAATAAATTGGTGTCAAACATAATTTTTCCATAAAGCTCTTCGCAAAGGTTTGCGGTTAAAACCATTTTCTCATAATGGGTCCCTCGAATCTTAAAATGTAAACTTTCATAATTTTGAAAACTGGTTTGAGTCTGAACAGCTTCTTTGGTTGCCATTTTAGGCTGACTCTCTTCTCCCCGCACCGCCTCCTCTAAATGAAGTGCGCAGCCAGGAAGACAAATTAAAAGAAATGAAAAGCTTACCCACAGTCTCTCCCAAACTTCAAATTTAATTTTCATTCTCGGTTCACGCTTTCAACTAAAAAGTTCGGGTCAGCTCTGCTGCGGTCAGAATCGCTTGAACCATGGGGCTGGGATCCGCGCGCTTTTGTCCAGCAATGTCAAAAGCAGTTCCATGTCCTGGAGATGTTCTTGGGAAAGGCAATCCCAAAGTAATATTTACTAGCCTTTCCGCGGAAAAAAGTTTTAAAGGAATTAAAGATTGGTCGTGGTACATGGTCACTAAACAATCATATTTTTTCTGCTTATGATCTTTAAAAGCGCTGTCTGCTGGCAAAGGGCCAAACAACTCTGCTGAAATTTTACTCTTAGCCTCTTTAATGGCATGCCCAATGATTTCAATTTCCTCCAACCCCAATAGCCCTTTTTCTCCTGCATGAGGATTTAAAGCGCAAACCCCAATTTTAGGTTTTAAAATTTTTTTCTGTTTCATCCAGTTAAAAGCTAAAAAAATGGCTGTGCTAACCGCGCTTTTCGTTAAATGTTTAGAGACATCTTTTAAAGAAATATGTCTTGTTGCCAAAACAGTTCGCAAAGGTTCTGAAGCGATTGCCATGCCGAATTTTTTAATGTTACATTCCGCGGCAATTAGTTCTGTATGTCCAGGAAATCTAACTCCAGCCAAGGCCCAAGCCTTTTTGGAAATTGGAGCATGAACCAAGCCATGCACTATATTGTTTAAAGCAAGCTCAACGGATTTTTTTACGCAAAAAGCAGAAAGCGCCCCGCTCACAATATTAGGCTGGCCAAACTTCAATTTCTTAAAATCATCACAAGGAACATGCAGTACGTCTATTGTGCCTCTTTGATATTTGGCCTCTAAAGGATTTAAGATGGGTCTGATTTTTAAAGAAACGCCGTAATTTTGTAAAGACAAAATTTGAGCGTCTCCAATCACTAAAGGAAGGCAACGATCATAAACTTCTTTTTGTTGGAGACTTTTTAAAATGACCTCAGGCCCAATCCCTACAGGATCTCCAATGGTAATGGCTATAATAGGTTTCAGGTTAAATTGGATTAACTTTGATATTGGCTTTTACGCGCAGCTCTTTAAGGTACTTTTCCAGCTTTTGAGTAAATTCTCTTTGCGCGATAAAATTCTTTAAATCATCGCTCACATCCTCATATTCTAAAGTATGTGGAGCTTTTTTCTCAATTAATTTACAAAGGTGAAAACCAAATTCTGTCTCTATGATTTTTGAAACTTCCCCTTCTTTTAATTTAAAGATCGCCTCATCCATGGATGGAAGTCCTAAATCCCCTTTTGCAATAAAACCTAAATCTCCGCCGCGCTCTTTACTGATGGGCTCTTCAGAATATTTTTTAGCCAGGAAAGCAAAATCTTCTCCTTTAGTAATCTTTTGCGCAATGTTTTCCAGTTTTTTCTTTGCTCCATTTCTAAAAGAAGGATCATCTCCTTTTTTAGCGCGAATCAGAATATGCCTGATTCTAATTTGTTCTCCTGTAACCCTTTCTAAATATTTTGAGAGCTGATTCAAATCATTTTCCTCTTCAGGGCTCGCCGCGATCACCGCTTTTCCCGCCATTTTATTCTGGATTTTCTCAAAAAACTTCTTTACCTCTTCATCTTTAGGCAAAACAACTTTGGAACGGATATCCAGATCAATCAGCTTTACTTTCATTAGCTGCTCTTCTACCCTATGGGTAAATTGCTCTTGGGTCATCCCTTCCTTAATAAGTTGATCCTGAAAACTTTTTTCCACTTGGGCAGGGGTTCTTGGTTTGCCCTGTTCATCCAGATGAAAAGGCTCTTTAAACTGTTCCACACCCCGCTCTATTTCAACTTTATTAATTTTAATCTTTCTATTTTTCGATTCCTGCAAAAGCAGTTTTTCTTCAATCAGCCGGTTTAATATCTCTTTTTTTAACTCACTTATTTTTTCTTCACTTTGTTCTTTTTCCGGAACTGTTTTTTTATAACGATCAATAAAAGGGATCGTCTCTTTTTCAAACTCATCTAAAAAAATAGGCTCATTATTCACAATCGCCGCTGTTTTCCCCACCACTTGCGACCCTGTAGTTACGCCTAATTGGGGAAAAGATTTTTCTTCCGCAAAAGATTTTCCGCTAAAAAATAAAATAATTCCAGCCGCAAAATAAAATATTTTTATATGATTCTTCATGGTCTTATTAAATTCCTTTTTATCCAGAATATGGCATTAGCCTTAAAAACATTCAGTTGATTTATAGAATTTGCCGATCTTCCAAAGCGCCAATATTTGAATTTAACATTATTAACGAACAACATTTTGAGATGAGGGTTCCTCTGATTGGGGCAAGGATATGGAGGCAAGAACTTGCTCATCAATCCAGACCTTTTGATTTTTCCTTTCTGATTCCATCCAATCTTCAAACTTCTTTTTTTCTAAAACTCGTCTAATTTGAGGCACGGCTTGGGCGTAAGACTGCCCGGGCAAACGCTGTTCCCCATTTTTCTTTATAATATGATACCCGATTTTCGTCTTTACAATATCTGAAATCTCCCCTATCTTTAAACTAAAAAGCGCCTGTTCAAAACTAGGCAGGTCAGAAAGGTCATTCCGCATCACTTCTCCAATCAGCCCGCCGCGGCTGGCTGAAGGATCTTTAGAAACCTCTCTGGCTACTTTAGCAAAGTCCTCTCCTTTCTTTAATCTTTGCAAAGCTTTTTGGGCTTCTTCTTCATTAGAGGATAAAATATGGCTGGCAACTACTTTCACAGGATTTTCATATTCTGCCTTACTTTTTTCATAATAATCTTTAATTTCTTGATCTTCAACTTTTAATTTCCCATCTTGCAGCTGTTTAAGATATTCCCTTAAAATGAGCCCTTTGCGGAACTGTTCTTCCTGCTCCTTAGACCTTTCCACATACTGCTGCATTTCCCTCTGCACCTGTTTATTAGAGGCAACCCCGGAATTTCTAGCGGAATTTAATAGAACTTTCTCTTTTAATAGGATGTCCAGAAACTGTTTTTTACCTTCTAAGGTAGAGAGATAATTAAGATAAATTTGAGGGGAATTAGCCAGTTCTTTAGAAAAATCTTGCTGGCTGATTTTAATTCTGCCTACCTTAGCAAGAGTTTTGTCTTGGCTTTTTTTGCAACCCTGAAAGATCAGGGTAAAACCAACCAATAAAAATGGAAGGAAAAAAGTTCTATTTAAATTAATTTTCCAAAAAAGTTTCATGATAAGTTTTTGATAATAACATATTCTTTAGCGATCTTCAAGAATTTTTCTATTTCAATTAAAGGAACTTGGGATTCATTCTCAAACTTAAACAAAATTTCTATTCTGCCTTCCTGATTTCCGGTTGAACGAATAGGTAGAATTACAATAAGCAGAGGAAAATCTTTAGCCAGACGGACAAAATCTATGGGACAGCTTCCCTTTTTTACATTCCAGGAAAAAACAACCCCATCCTCTCTTTCAGAAAGCGCAACAAGCGAGAGTTTCTCTGCTGAAAGTCTTAAATGAAGAATGCTCAATAAGTTCTTAAGAGGCTCTGGTATCTGGCCTAAAAGGTCAGACAATTCCTCTTTCATTTTTGACAATTCTTCTTCGCTTTGCAAAGAAAACATTTTTTTATAAAGAGCGATTCTTTCTCCTTCCGCCTCAAAAGATTCTTCCGGTATAAAAGCTGAAAGGTTCAGCTCTATTTCCGGCGCAATTTTTTCTTTCTTTCCAGCCTTTAGCTCGCTTAAATTTATTATCTCCCTCTCAAACTTAATCTCTTCTACAGCTTGGCTAAGCAATTGGCAATACAGCTCAAAGCCAACCGCGTTAATCCAGCCATGCTGTTGAGCGCCTAAGATATTGCCAGTGCCGCGAATCTCCATATCCCGCAAAGCCAATTTAATCCCAGAGCCTAAAGCGGAAAATTCCTGAATAGCCTCTAAACGTTTTCTTGCATCCTGGCTTAAAGTTGCCCAATCAGAAAAAAATAAAATACAATAAGCTTTTTCCATAGTGCGGCCCACTCGTCCGCGCAATTGGTATAGTTGGGATAAGCCAAACTCTTCCGAATCCTCTACAATTAAAGTATTCACGCTGGGAATATCCAAGCCTGATTCAATAATGGAAGTGGACAAAAGAATATCCCACTTTTTATGCAAAAAATTCCACATCGCTTTTTCTAACAACTCCGCGGACATTTGACCATGAGCCAAACCAATTTTTAAATTAGGAAAAAGATGTTCCAACAACTTTTTTCTGGCTTCAATGGTAGCCACCCGGTTATGCACATAAAAAATTTGTCCTCCTCGTCCAATCTCCCTTTCCACTGCTTCCCTCAATACTTTTTCATCAAAGATGCCCACACGGGTTTCAATTGGAAGCCTGCCCATGGGAGGGGATTCAATCACAGAGATGTTTCTTACCCCCCCTAAACTTAAGCTAAGGGTTCTGGGAATAGGTGTGGCAGAAAGAGCTAACACGTCAAGTTCGCTTTTGAACTCTTTTAATTTTTCTTTTTGTTTTACCCCAAAACGGTGCTCTTCATCCAGAATCATTAAACCCAAATTTTTAAAAGCCACATCTTTTTGCAGCAAACGATGAGTGCCAATCAAAATATCCACAACCCCTTTTTTCAAATCCTCTAAAATTTTCTTTTGTTCAGCTTTTTTTTGAAAACGGGAAATCATTCCAATCTTAACTGGAAAAAGAGCGAACCTTTCAGAAAAATTTTTAAAATGTTGCTCCGCTAAAATAGTGGTTGGCACTAACACCGTAACTTGCCTCCCATCTGCAACCACTTTAAAAGCAGCCCGCATAGCCACTTCTGTTTTTCCATAGCCCACATCTCCGCAAACCAAGCGATCCATAACACTATGGGAGTCCAAATCCTTTCTGATATCCTCAATTGCGGCAAGCTGATCCTCTGTTTCTTCATAAGGGAACGCGTCCGCAAACTCTTTTTGCAAAGGTTCTATGGTCCCAAATTTTAGATCTTCAGACCCTTTAGTTCTATGAGATATTTGCCTAAGAGCCGCTGTTTTTAGCAGACCTTGAGCTATCTCTTTCACCTCTTTTTTTACGTTCTGCTTTAATTTTTCCCAAGCCGCTCCATCTAAAGAATAGAGTTGAGGCTTTTTCCCTTCCTGCCCCACATACTTTTGCACGCATTTAAAATCCGTAACTGGCGCTAAAAGACGGTCCCCTCCGCGATATTCCAAAGCTAAAAATTCAGAGACCATCTCTTTTGGAAATGGACTTAAATCCTCTTTCTTCAGCCTTACCTTTACTCTTTCTAAGCCTTTATAGCGCCCTATTCCAAATCTTTCATGCACCACATAATCCCCAATACGAATTTCAGAAATTGAATCCAAAGCCCGCCCGATCTTAAAAGAAGAAATTTTTCTAAAAACTCTTTTTTCACCGATTAAATCTCCAAAACTCCATACATTTAATTTTAAAGGATGGTTAATGAAACCCTGATGTAAAGGCGCAATTAAAATTTGAGGTCTTATCTCGGTTTTAAATTGTTGCTGGTCAAAAAGATCTTCCAACCTTTCCGACTCTCCCACTTTTTCGCAAAAAACAAAATTCTTAAAACCTTTTAAAGAATAGTCGGCAAGCTCTTTTTTAAAAAAATCCCATTTTAAAGAGATTTTAGAACTAGGAAAAACTTGGATATCCTCTCCAGAGCTGCCAACCTCCAATAGAGGAAACGATTCTAAAAAAAATTCAAAATCATTGGTCAGACCAGTTTTATCCAAAAGTAGGATCGTTTTTTTAGGAAAATAGTCGGCTAAAAAAATTTTATCTTCCTCTTTTTTATTTTCGGAAAAAGATTTAGGAGAAACTAGATTCAGTGAATCAGAGATAACTAAAGGCAACACTTTTGTTTTGGCAAGAAAAAAAACTGTTCTTTGAGAAAAAGGATCAAAAGTGTGCATGCTTTCAATGGTATCGTGCGCATAGATCAAACGAACCGCTTGATCTTCCTGTGGGGACCAAAAATCAAAAGTCTCCCCGCGCAGCGCAAATTCCCCCTTTTCTTCCACAAAGCTTGTTCTTTTATATCCGGATTTAGAAAGAAAATTTAATAAGGTTAGGTAAGGGAGAACTTTGCCTGCTTTTAATTCTAAAGTGTTATTGATAAATTCCTGCTTTAATGGAACTTTTTCTTGCAAAGTTTTGGCAGTTCCAAACCAAAGGATCCCTTTTTTTTCCAGAGCTTCTTCTAATAAAAAAGCCTGTTCCTTTAAACTCCCGCCTTGAAAAGCGCCAATAGTCCAGCCTAACCTTTGAGGCAAAAAGTTTGAAAAAGTTTTAGCGTCTAAAGCAAAAGGTTCTGCTTTTTCTTCGCTGGTGATGACAAAAACCGAAAACCCTAATAAAGCGCATCGCACGGAAAGATAGGGAATGCCAGAATTACAATGAATAGAAATTTTTTCTTTGGGAGAAAATTTAAGATTTTCTAATCTCTTCTCTAAGGCTGGCCAAGCAGGAAAAAGTTCATTTATAATCATTTAAAAATTGCAAACTAAACTACTCTGTCCAAAGATTCAAAATCAAAAGTTACCCCATTGCAAAGAGAGCAGACTTACCGATTCTATATGACTGGATTGAGGAAAAAGATCTACTGGCTGAATTTTTTTAAGACCATATCCTGTAGAACAAAGAAATTTTAAATCTCGCGCCAGACTGGATGCTTCACAGGAAACCATCACAATTTTTTCAGCTCTTAAGCGAACGATCTCTGCCAATACCTCTGGAGCAACTCCAGAACGAGGAGGATCCAGCACAAAAGTTAAAGATTTTCCCCATTCTTTTTTGAATCGCTTTAAAAAAGAATAAACATCCTTACAAAAAAAATCAATAGAAGGAATTTTCTTACTTTTACTGACCCTTTGGTCAGAATTAAAACTAATCACAGCCATTTCACTTTCTTTTTGGCAAGGGATGGGTTCATCACTATAAAAATTCAACTTACTATTCTCTTTAGCATCTGAAATAGAAGATGGAACTTCATCTACCCCAATCACTTTTTTGCACGATTCTGCCAGAGAAAGAGCTATGCCTCCCACCCCGCAGTAGAGATCTAGAACTGTATCTGGTTTTTCGCCTTCCTTTAATACAAATTGTTGAATCACCTGATAAAGTTTATTCGCCATGGCTGTATTCACCTGAAAAAAGGATCCTGCTGAAATTTTCAAAATAAGCTCTTGGGAATTGCTCCTTAACCCCTGCAACTTTTCTGTAAGATAATTTTGACCCCAAAGAAATTTCCAACTTCTTCCTAAAATCACATTTGTTTTCTCTGGATTGATATTTTGGCAGATGCCTAAAATTTGAGGAAATTCTTTATTCAAAATTTTAATCCACTCTTCTTTTCTAGGGAAACTAGGGTCTAGGGTGACAAAAGTAAGCAACATTTTATTGCTCCAGGATTCTTCTCGTATATACAGATGTCTTAACCAGCCTTTATGATTTTCTTGTGAGTAACTTTTAATTTTCCAGGAGTTCATTTGGTCGTTCACAAACCTAACAATTTCCATCATTTTCTCTGAATGAATAAGACAAGCTTGGATTGGAATGATCTGATGAGATTTGGGTTTAAAAAATCCGGAAATAATTTTGGATTGCGGATCAACACCAAATGGGATTTGGATTTTGTTACGATATTTCCACTGCCCTTCATCTTGAACAGTTAAGGCGGGCAAAATAAACTGCTCAGAAAAATGCCCAAGCTTTTGTAAAGTATTTCTAAAAACCTTTGTTTTAATTTCAGTCTGATATAAGTAAGACAAGTGCTGTAAGTTGCAGCCTCCACACCATTCTTTAGCTCCAGCGGTAAAATAATAGGGGCAGGGGGCGCTGGTACGAAATTTTGAAGGATTTAAAATTTTTACAATCTCTGCTTTAGCAAAATTTTTATGTTTCTCAACTATCTTTACCCCTAACTCATCTCCCGGAGCAGAATAAGGAACAAAAATTACAAAATTTTCCGCTCGGGCAATGCCATCCCCTCCCTGAGAAAGCTCTTCTATTCGTACTTTTTTAATCTCGTGTTGAAAAATTTGACTCATAGTTATACATTCTAATATCAGCTGAATCGCTTGTCAAAACAAAGCGCTTTTTGATATGATGAAACCCTCGCGAAATAAGGGGATGTGGTGTAGCCTGGTCTAACACGCTAGCCTGTCAAGCTAGAGATCGCGGGTTCAAATCCCGTCGTCCCCGCCAGTTTTAACTCTCAATCGAACCCAATGAAATTGTGCTGATAGGGTTTGTTGGTCACATGAGGTCAGTTATGAAAAATAAATCAGTTTACATCATTGCTGGACCTAATGGCTCAGGAAAAACGACTTTTGCCAAGTTATTCTTACCCAACTATGTGAATTGTCCAAATTTTGTGAATGCCGATCTTATCGCTCAGGGATTAGCGCCATTTGAGCCTCGCGCTGCCGCTATAAAAGCTGGAAAGCTTGTGCTTCAACAAATTCATGAATACTCCAGACGCGAAGTTGATTTTTCTTTTGAAACAACATTATCTGGTAAATCTTATGTGAGTCTGCTTAGAGAATTAAAATCAAAAGGTTATGAGCTTCATCTTTTTTTTCTTTGGATTCCAAGCCCAGAATTAGCGATTGCCCGTATTAAAGATAGAGTCCTAGAGGGTGGACATCATGTTCCTATGGATGATGTGCGCAGAAGATTTACTCGGGGTATCAATAATTTTTTCACTCTCTACGAGCCTTTACTTGATTCTTGGATATTATTTGATAATTCAAAAGCAAAACCTATATTGATTGCAAAAAGAAAAAATAGTCATAAAGAAGTGATTAACGATATTATATTCACAATGATTCAAAAAAGTGCGAGGTAATAAATGAAAAAAAGAATGTCCCTACAAGATAAGGCGGAAGCCGCTTTAAAAAAAGCGGTAAGGGAAGTTGTAGAGCGTCATAAGAAATCAGGACGACCGCTTGCAGTATGGATAAATGGTAAAACCGTTCGTATTTCTCCAAAATCTGTAAAATAAACCGTCATATATGTTTTTCCAATAAGTCTGAAATGCTTCGCTTCACTAAGCGAAAAATCCATTAAATGGCTGGTATGCAACTCGACCCTTAAGAGCCTATGATTTCCAGAAGTCCTTCAATAACCTTGGAGAGTTCTTCAGGAGAGAGCTTCCCTAATTTTCGTTTAAGACGCTCTGTAGAAAGGGTTCTTATTTGGCTGATTTTTATCCAAGAGCGCTTTTCCAGTTTTGTGTTCTCAATTTCGAGAGTAAGAGGAAAGCCTGCGCGTTGAGGTTGACTGGTCAATGCTACAGCAATTACAGTTCCCGATCGTTCGTTAAAAACGTCGTGACTAAGAATCAATACTGGACGTAACCCAGCTTGTTCATGACCTTTGGTTGGATTCAAATCTGCCCAGACAATGTCACCCCTTAGTATTGCGGCCATTGAGATAAGTCTCCCACAAATCCTTCCTCCGACATTTTTCGTTCAAAGTTAGAATCCAGTTTAGCGCATTCCCGCGCGAGACCGGTATGATCTAGCCGTTCAACTTTTTCTTTCACGGATTGTTGTATAGCCTTACTACGGTTTGGAAATACATGAAGTTTAACCAGATTGTCAAGTATTCTAACAAGTGACCCATCCATGGTAATAGCAATCTTCTCCATTCGCATAAACTTACCTCCTCGTGGTATGATAATATATCATACCACACATCCTTGGATACTTCCAGTAGATATTTTTTCCCGCCAGATTTTAGCTAATTTTAACCCTTGACTTTTTCAAGCCCAGCCGTGAATTAGTCTTGACTTTTTCCCAGTTGGCTGCTAAAATAGTCATGTGATTAATCGCTCTTTATATCAAACCTTGTGGCAAAAGCTCTCTAAAGATGGAAAAATGGTTTTTCTATCTGGCCCAAGACAATCTGGAAAAACTACCTTTGCAAAGACGATTGCTTCCACCTTCACAAATAAACTTTATTTTAACTGGGATATCCTTTCCGATAAAAAAAGATTCTCTAAAAATCCTACTTTTTTTCAAGAATTGGATCGAAAAGATTCTTCTCCACCTCTCGTTATTTTAGATGAGATTCATAAATATAGGCGCTGGAAAGAGTATCTAAAAGGTGTTTTCGATGAATTCTCTAATCAATATCATTTTTTAGTCACAGGCAGCGGCCGTTTAGATATTGGACAAAAAGGAGGGGATGCTCTTAGCGGCAGATATTTTCAAATGAACCTTTTCCCATTTTCCCTTTCAGAACTTTCATCCCAAAGAAGATCTTTAAAAGAATTTTTAAGCTCCCCACTTCAAAATTTTGACCTGAATAAACCCAAAGAAACAAGAAGTCTTTGTAATCGTCTCCTGCGTTTTGGCCCGTTTCCAGAACCCTTTGCAAAATGCCAAGAAGACTTTTTAATAAGATGGTCTGATACCTATATTAAACAAATTATCCGTGAAGATATTCGCAGTTTTTTTAGCATTAAACAGGTTGATACTTTGGAGCTCATGGTCTCACTGCTATCTTCAAAGGTTGGTAGCCCTTTTTCCATCCATAATGTTTCTAACGACCTTCAGCTCTCTTTCGATACTGTAAAAAACTGGCTACGAATTTTAGATATGTTTTATATTGTTTTTACCGTTGGAACTTGGACAAAAAAAATTTCAAGATCAATCTTAAAAGAAAAAAAGATTTATCTGTATAACTATACAGAAATAGAAGATTTAGCGATCCGCTTTGAAAATATGGTTGCGCTGGAACTCTACAAAACTGTCCTTCTCTGGAACCATGCTGGTTTAGGAAAGTTTAATCTGCACTACCTTAAGAATAAGGAGAAACAGGAGGTAGATTTTATCCTGACAGAAAGGAATTCTCCCATTGTATTAATTGAAACAAAACAGAGTGACGAAAATGTTTCTAAGTCTTTAATCTATTTTCAAAATAAGCTACAGGTGCCAGCCATACAACTCATAGAAAAAGACAATATCTACCGCACCATTAAAAACGGCCCAAATCAAATATTGCTGATCTCAGCCCACCGCTGGCTATCTTCACTTCCCGGAATACAATAAAAACTGAAAAAATTAAAAATTCATCTAAAAAAGTCTTCCCATTCTAGAGTTTAATCTTCAACTAAAAACAGATTTACTGCAAGATTTCTGTGGCAATAAAAAGCCTCGAAAGATTTTCAGTAACAAAAGAAATGAAAGATTTAGCGCATCAGTATATAGATGCTGAAGTCTTTACTCCTACTATGTTCAATGATTCATTGCATGTTGCAGCAGCTGTTCTTTCACGTCAAGACATATTGCTTTCTTGGAATTTTAAGCATTTAGTGAATCGCAGGCGTCGGGCAATGATCAATCAATTAAATATTTCAAAAGGATTTCCGACTATTGAAATTGTTGCTCCCCCAGAAATTTAAGGAGGTTTCAAATGCGTTACTTCTATTATGAAAAGGTTGCAGAAGAGGCGAACATACCACAAAATAAGTTGGATGAACTTATGAAAATTATTCGGCAGGAATTCCCGGCGGATGATATGATGTTTGAATTACATCTCTTACGTGTCTGTATGTCTATTCGGGATCATCATGTTAGTATGAACGAAGCTCTTCGTTTAGAAAAAGCTGCCTAGATTTTTTCTTCTGTAAATTCTAAACACGGGACATCTCAAATTCCTGCTAAACACCACTCGCTCTAAAAGTGAATTTACTACAAAATATTTTTTGTATAATTACACAGAAAATGAAAATCTTGTTTTAAGGTAAGTACCCCGCTAGGAAAGCAAATAAAAACAACACAACAATATTGGCAGGAAATTACGACTTTCAAACATCCTCAACTTAGTGGCAAACTACTTGAGGTAGAGCTTACATTAATTGATCCAGATAGTATTAGAAAAAGCCGCTCTGATGAGCATATTTATCTCTACTATAAACATTTGGGGCAGGCAACATTATGCGTGGTTGTAAAGCATCTAAATGGCGAGGGATTCATAGTAACAGCTTATTTCACAAAAAAAGAAAAACCAATTCATGCTGTTCTAGGCGCAACCGGAGCTGTGTTAATAGTCATTACCGTTTATAGGCCAGATGAGGAACTTTGGATAGATTACAGAAAAAGGAGAAAATAAATGAATTGTTATTATTGTAGAGGTAAGATTAAGAAGAAAAAAATTGATCATATCCATAAATGGGGTGACAAAATATATTTATTTAGTGGCGTTCCTGCCGAGATCTGTACTCAATGCGGCGAAACCTATTTGGGCCCTGCAGAGTTAAGGAAGATGGATCAATACGTTACTTCTTCTACTAGACCCCAGAAAAGGCTTTCCATCCCCATTTTTGCGCTTTGATTTTTTACTAAGCGCAGTCACACTTGTCCAGTAAAAAGTAACCTGCAGATTTCCCTCTCCTTAAAGGATTGTCCCCATCTCCTTGAAGTGGTATATCATGTTTCCCTCTCCTTGAAAAGGACAGGAGGCGACGAAGTCGCACTCTCGTGCTTTAGTAGAGGGTTGGGGTGAGGATTGTAACCGTTTAGCCAAGGGATGTGAATTTTTTCTCTAACCTGCCAACCCCGCCCGTAATTCCGCAGCAAATTTAGGACGAGTCACTGCCGCAGCGGGGTTTTCTTCAGTTGTACACCCAACAGAGGTAATTTATAACTTTAAAATGGAAATGTTAAATCTTGTGCTTCAACATTAATTGACTATGCAAAGTTTTTTCTGAAGGAAGAGTAAGTCTGTATTTTGAAGCAAAAATTTTATTGTTTACACCACCCAACACATATTTGGCAAATACCTCGTCTTTTTTTGCACACAATATAAGACCGATGGGATCATTTTCATCTATTCCTTTTTCATTATTCTTGAAATAGTTGAGATAAAAATTCATCTGTCCGAAATCTGCATGATCAAGTTCTCCCGATTTTAAATCGACCAGAACGAAACATTTTAGAAACCGATTATAAAAAACAAGATCAATATGATAATGCCGATTGGCAATGGTGATACGTTTTTGACGTGCCACAAAGGTAAATCCTTTGCCAAGTTCAAGCAAAAATATTTGAAGTTTATCAATCAATGCCTGTTCAAGCTGGGTTTCAGTATAAATTGAATTTTCCTTTAAGCCTAAGAATTCAAGGACATAAGGATCTTTAATTGAATCTTCCGGAGTTACGATTACTTGCCCCTTTTTAGCCAAACTTAAGACTTTTTTCTTGTTGAGACTTAACGCTAATCGCTCAAATAACATAGAATTCATTTGGCGTTTCAATTCCCGTACCGACCAGTTGTTTTCAATTGTTTCTCTTTCATAAAAAGATCGAGCAAATTTATTTTCTTCTTTTTGGAGCTCGCAATAATGCGACCACGACAAAATACGAGACAGTGTCTCGTATTTCTTAAATTCCTTCCCGTGTCTTAATTTACGCGACACCGTCTCGTAAATCTTGAACAACTTTGGGAATGATATATAAATCTTTCTCATATTTTGCAAATTATCTATAGAAAAACCTCTTCCAAACCGGTTTATAAGATCTTGTGAAAGCCGAATAAGAGTTTGCTGACCATAGGCAGCACGAACCTTACCCTGTTGCTCATGCCTTACAATGGCCATACCAATTTGCCAATATGCAAATACCTGAGCCGTATCAATTGTTCGCACAACATGACGACGGGCTCCAACAATAATCTCGCCGATTCTGTTTAACAGTAACCCGTAATTAGTATTTTTAGATTTGCTCAATTGTTTTTTAGCCATTGGATCAATATCCTAATCAAGAATCATTATTAATTGCATTCATTTTATAAAGACATTAAATTACCGGAGTACAAGAAATTATGGAAGAATTCTATCATAATTTTTTGTGCGATATATTAAACCCTAGATTATGCATTAGTTGTCATGAGCTGCGCACATCCTGAAGGATGAAAATATAGTATATTCAAGAGCAGATTGCAGGCAGGCTATCCAGCAGATGCCTAGATTTTTTCTTCTGTAAATTCTAAACACGGGTACTCTCAAGTTTCTGCTAAACACCACTCACTCTAAAACAATCTTTAACTAAAAACAGATTTACTGCGAGGTTTCTGTGGCAAAGGTAATTTTAAGGTCAAGTTCAAGCAGTTCAATTCTGTTTTTGATCAAGAAACTGTTTAATAGTTCACCTACCAAATCTGCCCAGCGATGGTTGTTTAAGACCCACAAAGAATAGTCTCCTTCCATGATCCATTCATTATCTGTAATCACTTTCTGGAAACTGTACCCCTGTTCCCCCATAGGCTGATGAATGAACTTAATATAACTATCAATCTGAGAGGAAGAGATCTCATTCTTTCTCAGAACCTCTTTTGCTTCTTCTTCTCCCATGATATTTGGATCTGTCACAATTAAAATTTGAAGCTGCCTGTTTGTTCCTTCTTCAGAACCGTTCTTCTCTGATTCCCCTTTACCAGCTAAATCCTTGATATGTTCAGACTCTTTTTCTATTCCTTCAATCAGCTTTCTTAATTCAACAGACTCTTCTGCCAAGTTCCCTGTATTCATCAAAAGCCTTATATTCTGCTTGCTTGACTTCTCTACAATCGCAGGGTAAATCTCAGCTTCATCTTGACGATCCTGCTCAAGTATTTCCTCAATTTTATGGATCACTGTTTCCACTTCTCCTTCATTCTCCGTAATCACAGGAGCGCCATTCTGAATAGAAAAAATAGAATTACTTATAAAACCTCTTGCTGTTTCCACAGCTTCCATTGGATGGAATGCTATCTGTCCAAGTTGTGATGCGGAAATAACTTCTCCATTTATAAAGTAAGATAAAGAAGAAGCTAATCCAAATCTTAAAGAGAGAAAGTCTCCAGAAAGTTGAGATCCAATGGAGCCAGAGCCAATCCCGCTTGCGCTAGCTAAAAGACCCGGATGAACAGAAGCTAAAACCATTCCATTATTTAACGAAGATAGATTCATGCTCACAAGAGTGGAACTAAGAGGCAGAGCAGGAAGAGAGAGCCAAGAAGAACGTAAACGAACTTGATCTGCTTGGGATGATTCCAAAGAATTGATAGCTTCTTTTTGATCATCTTTGATTAAGTCAGTCCATTCAGCTTTCTCATGTTCTGCAAAAACCTTCAAAATTTTAGAAATACCCGGCAAAATCAAAACAGCTTCATAAACAAAATAAGCGATAGAACTAAAAGATTTAGCTGAATTGTGGAGAGCGGTGATCAGCATTTTGTATGGGTAGATAATTAAATGAAGGAAGTTCCCTAAATGAAGAGTGGTCATCAGCATTTGATATAGGTAGATAACAAGGTGCGGTAAACCAGCTAGATGCAACGCTTCATGGTGTTGAATGATAGAACGAAGCATGAAATCTTGTTCTTTGAGAGACTTGCCAGCAATTAGATATGAAATCTGTTTAAGGTCAACTATGATTGTTTTGTCTTGCGCAGCCGCAGGAGAAAGTAACGGAAGATCAGCAGAGATAAATGTAAATTTAGGGAAAAGCTGTTGAATACGACTTAGCAATGCGTTTTGTTCCAAAACGCTAAATGAAAATTCTTGCTGGAGAAGGGTTTCCTGCTGAATAGAGATGGATTGGGATTTAAGAACTCCATACTCACTTGCGCTAGGTAGTGATTTTCTCTGGAGAAGAACTTTCTGCTCTATATAGCTGGGCGGAGATAGTCCAGCGGAATTCATCCTTCTAAACTCCTTGCTCCACCAAGTAGCTCCATAAAATATTCCATAGAATATCGGGGTTAGAATCAAAAGATATGGAGAGATCATCAATGCAGCAACCACACTTCCCAATGTTATACTCCCTGACAAGTTGCGTGTAAACACGATTCCAGATAAAGAGATAGGATGGGTTTGGGACGGGTCAGATGGGGATTGAACTAATTGACCTGGATTCCTATGTACTTGTAATCTGTGATTACCAAACTCCGCCACCCACAGATTCCCTTCAGAATCAAACGCAATGCCATAAGGCTGATTAAACGCACCCGGCTCTGTTCCTTCCTCTCCTATCACACTCCACGCTCTTGTATCTTTATCCATCCTCTGTAATCTGTGATTATATGCGTCCGCCACCCAGAGATTCCATTCAGAATCAAACGCTATGCCCTCAGGATTCTTAAACTCACCCAGACCTGTTCCTTGCTTCCCCACAACACTCCACTCTCCTGTATCTATATCCATCATCTGTAATCTGTTATTCTTCCCATCTGCGACCCACAGATTCCCTTTAGAATCAAATGCAATGCCATGAGGACTATCAAACTCACCCGGTTCTATTCCTTCCATTCCCACTGCAATCCACTCTCCTGTGTTTTTATCCTTCATCTGTAATCTGTGGTTATTGGTATCAGCGACCCACAGATTCCCTTTAGAATCAAATGCTATGTTGCGAGGATACTTAAACTCACCCAGACCTGTTCCTTGCTTCCCCACAACACTCCACTCTCCTGTATCTTTATCCATCATCTGTAATCTGTGATCATATGCGTCCGCCACCCAGAGATTCCCTTCAGAATCAAATGCTATGCCATGAGGAACATGTAACTTACCCGGCTCCTCTGTTCCTTGCTCCCCTACCCCACTCCACGCTGCTGTATCTTTATCCATCCTCTGTAATCCGTGATAATCCCCCGTGTCCGCAACCCACAGATTCCCTTCAGAATCAAATGCTATGCTGGTAGGACGATTAAACTCACCCGGCTCCTCTCTTCCTTTCTTTCCTATCACACTCCACTCTCCAACCATGTCTGCATCTCCTGTTTGAGAACCAGATTCCTCTCCCGCATCTCCAACTTGTAAAGGCTCTATTCCTGCTAATCCTGCTATGCTCTGTACTCTCGCATCTGATAATTCAGCCAGCACTTTTGCTCTCGCTAGATCTTCTGCTGTGATCTCTGGCTTTGCAAGTAGCGCTTCTACTTCCGCCTGCATTTGTTCAAGCTCCTCTGTTAATCTCTGCTTATCTGAAGCGCTCAACACAACATCGCCTTTGCTTGAACCCTCTCCTTTGAGTTCAGGTGCAGAAGAGAGGCGATCATCTCCTGCTGAGGTTTGTGATTGACTCCCTAAAGATTGATCAGCTCCTTCTAATGCCGATGATTCGCTTCCTGAAGATGGATATGATGGGTCTGGACGATTTGTTCCACTGCCTGAACTTGAACCGCTGCCAGAACCCATCCCATCTACTCCCCAAATAAATAATGGAATTTTCAATGCGGGTAGAGAATGATAAATCGAAGTTAGAATCATTTGATAAGGATAGATAATGAAGTGAGGCAAACCAGCTAGATGCAGCGCTTCGTGATGCTCGATGATCGAGCGAACCATGAACTTTTGCTCTTTGAATGATTTGTCAGCAAGAAGATATGAAATCTGTTTAAGGTCAACTATGATTGTTTTACCTTCTGCGCGGGCAGGTGAGAGCGAGGGAAGATCAGCAGAAATAAAGTGGTACTTGGGGAATATCTGTTGGATTCGGTTGAGAAGAACTTCCTGCCCTCTATCAGAAGGAGGTGATCGTCCAGAAGAACTCATCCTCACAAATTGTTTGATCCACCAGCTCGCTCCATAAAATATTCCATAGAATATCGGGGTTAGAATCAAAAGATATGGAGAGATCATCAATGCAGCAACCACACTTCCCAATGTTATACTCCCTGACAAGTTGCGTGTAAACACGATTCCAGATAAAGAGATATCATCACCCTGCCATGTAGTACGAGCAACACCATCAGTCGTAGTTTCACCAGTGTAAGGGTCATAATACATTCCAGTTCTTGCTTCAAATTCTTTTATTCTCTTTATTCCCTTTTCATCATATCCAATATCCCACTGAGAATGGTGTTCCCTTATACGTTTATATTCCTTAAAATCTTTTATAGGTTCAACATGACTATCTTCTTTTAGGTTCTTGCAAACTTGTAACCTCTGATTTTCGCTGTCATCAACCCACATGCAAACTTGTAACCTCTGATTTTCGCTGTCATCAACCCACAGATTCCATTCAGAATCAAATGCTATGTTGCGAGGATACTTAAACTCACCCATCTTTGTTCCTTTCTTCCCCATCACACTCCACTCTCCTGTCTCTTTATCCCTCATCTGTAATCTGTGATTACCATTGTCACAAACCCAAAGATTCCCATCAAGATCAAATGTTACGCTGCGAGGACTAATAAATTCACCCGGCACTGTTCCATACTTTCCTACTGCAATCCAATTCCCTGTATTTTTATCTCTTCTCTGTATTCTGTGATTATAAGTATCAGCAACCCAAAGATTTCCTTCTGGATCAAATGCTATGTTGTCAGGAGACTTAAACTCACCCAGCTCTATCCCTTTCTGTCCCACCACACTCCAGACTCCTGTATTTTTATCCCTCATCTGTAATCTGTGATTATTCCCATCTGCAACCCACAGATTCCCTTTAGGATCAAATGCAATGCCATGAGGACTATCAAACTCACCCTGTTCTATTCCTTCCATTCCCACTGCAATCCACTCTCCTGTGTTTTTATCCTTCATCTGTAATCTGTGGTTATTGGTATCAGCGACCCACAGATTCCCTTCAGAATCAAATGCTATGTTGCGAGGATTCTTAAACTCACCCTTCTTTCCTCCTTTCCTCCCCACCATACTCCAGACTCCTGTATCTTTATCCTTCATCTGTAATCTGTGATTATAAGTATCAGCAACCCACAGATTCCCTTTAGGATCAAATGCAATGCCTTGAGGATAAGTAAACTCACCCAGGCCTGTTCCTAGCTTTCCAACCACACTCCACTCTCCAACCATGACTACATATTCTGTTTGAGAACCGGATTGCTCTCCATCCGCATCTCCTGTTTGAGAACCAGATTTCTCTCCCGCATCTCCAACTTGTAAAGATTCTAATCCTGCTATGCTCTGTACTCTCGCATCTGATAATTCAGCCAGCACTTTTGCTCTCTCTAGATCTTCTGCTGTGATTACTGGCTTTGCAAGTAGCGCTTCTACTTCTGCCGCCATTTGTTTAAGCTCCTCTGTTAATCTCTGCTTATCTGAAGCGCTCAACACAACATCGCCTTTAGTTGAACCCTCTCCTCCTTTTAACGGCTGAGTTGTTTGAACCTCAGGAGAAGAAGACGGGATTAATAAACCGTTCTCCCTTACAATTTTAAATACAGGAAAGTAGCGAAAATCAATAAAATTCCCACTATCAATTGCGATCCTCTCTCCATCCGCTGAAAATCTAATTTCAATCACCATGTCTAGAACTTGAATCATGACTGGGTTCCCATTTATATCTGTTATAGCTTCTCCAGTCTCAGTGTCCCAAAATTCTACAGTTCGATCAACTCCTCCGGTTAGTAACATAGTCCCATCCGGGGAGAAAGTATTTGCCCAAACCGGGACAGACTTACCTTCTATTATAATTGGTTTA
>Ga0209343_10001479_pt1 | contig 31656 bp, 27 predicted proteins | sample RifCSPlowO2_02_FD_184026 | JGI IMG/M metagenome (GOLD analysis project Ga0209343, IMG submission 184026) | Groundwater microbial communities from Rifle, Colorado - Rifle CSP2_plank lowO2_0.2 (SPAdes) (version 2) | ecosystem: Environmental > Aquatic > Deep subsurface > Groundwater | place... | reverse complement strand
CCCAGCCGTTTCTTGTATATGGGCAAGCAACTATTTGAGAAATACTGGTGGTGGAAGTGGTTTTAAAAAGAAACGCAAGCTGATATTTTCACAATTGGGGCTCGTTCCGTATTGTAGGAGACTGGTTGATTTTTCAAATGGGGGGAGTACAATGGTACACAGAGTAGATATAGTGTAGATATAGTTATGAGAAAAATCATTATTGCTGTCGGTATTTTAATCCTTATCGTTGCAGCATGGCTGCTGGCCAGAAAGGGCATTTTTGATTCTCAACTACCTTATAAAGGGCTGTCGGTCCCGCCAGACGATTCCAAGCTCCATGCATGGATCCAGGACGTAATTGAACAAGCAGAAACAAAGAAAGATGAAGGACTCTGCGACCAGATACCAGAAGGGAGGCCTGTGGCGAGCGGTGATACGATTGAGTCCTCGGACGACTATATCCGCGAATGCATCTCGCGCGTCGCGCTTATGGCGAGAGATCCTCGTCTCTGCGACAGGCTCCCCGACGGCGAGAGCGCACGCCTGATGAGCTGGAGCAGAACGCGTTGCCTCGCCGATGTGATGGGTGCGCAATCAGGCTCAAACCCCGCTTCCGCATGCCAGGCGTCTGATGATCAGCGGGCGAATGATGAATGCCTCAAAAATGCCGGGGTCAGGAACGAGGATACTTCGCTCTGCACGCTGATCCGTAAATTGAGTTTGCGCAGCGAGTGCGTCTGGAGAAACGCGCTTGATTCGGCTGATCTGCCCACCTGCGCGCTCATCGTGCAAAATGGCGATCCGCGTGAATTTTCAGAATACTATCGGTGCATTAGTGCGGTCATTAGCTTTAAATACCAAACCATGAACATTGACGCGTGCAATACTATCGCAGGGTTGCGGTCTGCATCCGGAGAAGACCGCGCAGCCGCGCAGCGCAATTACTGTACATATTCTCTGGCACAATTGAAAAAAGACACGCGGGCGTGCGACATGATTCTGGAGAACGAACAGCTGCAGGAAAAATGTTTACGAATGGAAGGACCCATCGTGCCAGAATATTACGACAATTAGAACGGTGAGGTTAAGGATACTGACAAAATATGCGGCCGCGCAAAAGGTTAGTATCACATTGGAAAATGGCAGTCGGCGGTACAGCACCCTTAAGCCATAGTATGCTAACAAAGAAATCACTCATCATTCTTGGAGGAATTATCCTCCTCGCTGGCGTGGCAGGGTATGTCATTCTTACCCAAAGAGTGTTAAGAGACGACACGCGATCTCCTTCTCAACTTCTCCAATTACAGGATACTTCTCAAGAGAAATCAATAACTGATCAGAAAGTGGGAACAGAGAGATTGAATTATCGCGAAGGCTCGCGGCCGCGTGATCCGCAGTTTCAGTTTGTCCCTGAAGGCCTGCTTATTACCTGGCAGGAACCCGAGCTTCGCGCAGAGGTGGATACATATATCATAGCGACGGGCGGAGGCATTTTGTACCGCGACTCAGGCGAAACTAAACAGATACGATATCTCATTCCCTTCGCTCCTGATCAAAGTATCTGCAACCTGAGTGTTCGAATCACGCCCGTGGATCATCAAGGCGCGTTGATGCTCCCGGCGCACATCGTGGCTATAGAACGAAAGGTGAATCCGAATGATTGTGGACCTCAATTGTGATTAAAACTTAAACGTTTCGTATTACATGTTGTCATAAGGAGTGATACTTACGAATCAAGCGGCCGCGCGAATTGACAGTATTCAATCATCGTTCATATATGAAAAAGCATTTTCTATTCTTCCTTACGGTCGTTGTTTTCTTCGCTTTTCCAAACTTCTCTTCTGCGCAGGGCATGCCTGCCCTGAGCGAAGTCGAGGGGATGGGAAGCGGTACAATTGTTAACGACGACCACACCGCCCGCGAGGAGGCGGAAGGGAGAGAAGTGTGGGAGCGATTGCAAGGGAAGGAGATTCGTTGCGAGGAGTTGACTGTTGAAGATTATGAGGCATTGGGCGAGTACTTCATGGGCAGGATGATGGGGTCGTCGCACGCCTTCATGAATCAGATGATGACCGCGCGGTTGGGTGAGGAAGGAGAGGAGCAGATGCATGAGGTCATGGGGCGGCGGATGAGCGGGTGCGATGCGTCTGCCGCATTTCCGTCAGAGGGCGCTGATTTCATGCCGATGATGAATATGATGCTGGGGATGTACGGAGGGCAAGGGGCAGGGATGATGGGAAGCGGGCGGCCTCCATTTGATCAAGTTCAAACTAAGGGCGGGTCGGGTCCTTGGAGTGGTACAAATAATAACTCATTTTCTATGATGGGTTTTGGATATCCTATGGGATTTGGCGGCGGACTTTTCATGGTGTTATGGTGGGTGCTTGTGATAGTTGCGCTCGTTGCGCTGGTGCGTTGGCTCGTGGGTCAAGGGAAAGGCGGGAGTGAAAAATCGCGCGCCCTCGATATTCTCAAAGAGCGCTATGCCAAAGGCGAGATAACGAAGGAAGAGTTTGAGAGGATGAAACGCGATATTATTTAACTCACTAAATAGTATGCAGAATGGCAAACTCGTTGAATGGGTTCTGCGCGTGGCGGTGGCGGGAGAATTCCTCGGCCACGGCGTGTTTGCCCTGCAGGGGAAGCTCGGGTGGATCAAGTATTTCACGGCCTTGGGGTTCACTCCAGACTTTGCCCAGTCGGTGTTGCCGTTTATCGGCATCGCAGACCTGGCAGTTGCACTTATCGTCCTTTTGAAGCCTATTCGTGCGATTCTCCTGTGGGCAACCCTCTGGGGTTTCTGGACGGCGTTGCTGCGGCCATTGGGAGGCGACCCGATCTGGGATTTCGTCGAACGATGGGCGAACTGGGGCGCGCCGTTGGCTCTGCTCCTTCTCTTGAAAGGGTGGCCAAAAGGTATCAAGGAGTGGTTTTCCTAGTACCGTTACCATAAAGTTTTTACCGGCATCATGGCGCGTAATGCCCTATAAAAGTTGCATAAATGATCATTACTTCTCGTAAGAATTAAATGGTAACGGCACTAGAGACTCGTTCGGTTGCGTGTTAAACCAGTTAGGCCTCCCCAACGGTTCGGCACTAACTCCCTTCGGTCGGCACTATCCTTCGGAAAATGCGGGGTCGTATCTACTGAAGTAGCCTAACGCAGTCCAGCACTAAGCCCACAGGCTTTAGTGCTGTATTGGAATTTCAAACATTGAAATTCCGATACGATCAAATAAGAATCTTACTGCAGTTCAATTCAGTATTCATTGGCACGATGGCACAAATATGGTATCCTCATATCGTTATCGCTTGATTTCCCGTTCTACGTTTCCGCGTATTGCACGAAGCTTCTGATGTTATCTTATGACCAGGCTAAAGTTTCCCAAATCTTTTTTCTTTATTGCGCTGTTTGTTGTTTTTATCCTCCTGTTAAATATTGTCGGCCTGGTGACTGACTGGTGGTGGTTTTCTGAAGTGGGGTATAGCCAGATTTTTATAAAATCTTTGGGCGCTAAGATAGCGCTGTTTTCGGCAGCGGGGATTTTTGCCGCCGTTTTTTTGCTCGTCAATTTCTCTTTGGCGCTCCGTTCTAAAATCCCATGGATGATAACCGTGCCGGAAGCATTATTTGGCAAACCCGTCGGTCTCGACAGCCGCAGGGTCAAGAAGCTGATTGTTGCCGCAAGCTTTATTATTGCGCTCTTTTTCGGACTTACCGCGACAGCCCACTGGCAGGATGTCTTGAAATTTATTTCAGGCGGGACTTTTGGCGCGCTCGATCCTCTCTTTGGCAAGGATATCGGATTTTATGTCTTCTCTTTCCCGGTGCTGCAAACTGGCCTCGGCCTCTCGAGAACACTCGTTATTTTAACGCTGATCGGTTGCGCGTTTATATATTTTTTAGCGGGCAACCTTCGTTTCGGAGGCCTGCCCGAGCAGACAGAAAGCGCGGCTCGCCCCGTGAGAAGTCCGATGCGTTTATGCATCGGCAGTCGCCTCTTTACTTCTAACGGGGCAAGAATGCATCTCGGCTTTTTGCTGGCTTTGTTGCTGGCAACCGTTGCCGTCGGGGCCTACCTGTCGCGCTTTGATCTGCTTTTCAATCAGAACGGTCCGGTATTTGGCGCAACCTACACAGACGCAACCGTGAGAATATCTATGCTTTGGATCTCAATGGTTGTTGCTGCGCTTGCGGCAGTTTCGGCCGTCTTTTGGGCATGGAAGGGAAAGTTGTCGCCGCTTTTTGGAGCAGTCTCTTTGTATGTTGTCGTAGGACTCGCCGGAGCGGTGGTCCCGTCCTTTGTCCAAAAACTGGTAGTTGCCCCCAATGAGCTCGTGAAGGAAACGCCGTTTATTAAGTATAATATTGCCGCTACCCGAGAGGCGTTTGCGCTCGATAAGATCGAGGAACGGGAAATCTCGGGAGATAAGCCCATCACCGCGGCTGATATTGCGAACAATGATCTCACGATTAAAAATGTACGGCTCTGGGACAGGGAACCCCTCCTATCAACTTTTTCCCAGATACAAGAAATCAGAACCTACTACGAGTTTGCCCAAGTTGACAATGATCGCTATATCATAGACGGAGAAATCCGCCAGATCATGCTTTCACCGCGGGAGCTGGCTAGCTCAAGCCTCCCGAACAGAAATTGGATCAATGAACGGCTGACGTTTACGCACGGATATGGTGTCGCGGCCGGGCCGGTGAATCAAGTTACTCCCGAAGGCTTGCCGGTTTTGTTCGTTAAGGATTTGCCGCCAAAATCGGATGTGAAAGAGCTTGAAATTTCGCGCCCAGAAATCTACTTCGGCGAACTTTCAAACGACTATGTCATTATCAAAACAAAGTCCCGCGAGTTTGACTACCCCAAAGGCGAAGAAAATGTCTACGCAACATACGGGGGCAAGGGTGGGGTGGAAACAAATTCGTTTCCGCGGCGCGTCTTTTATGCCTTGAGACTCAAATCGCTCAAACTGCTTTTGTCGAACGACATAACCCGCGAAAGCCGCATTCTTTATTACCGCACCATTACCGAACGAGTCGCCAAGATCGCGCCGTTTTTGATCCTTGATCGGGATCCCTATATTGTCATTGCCGACGGCAAGGTGTATTGGATTGCCGACGCCTATACCGTGAGCGACCGTTATCCTTATTCCCAACCGCTGTGGTTGAACGGCCCTTCGACTGGTTCGACTAAGCTCACCACAAGTCCGCTTAGAGTAAACTACATTAGAAATTCGGTAAAAGCGGTGGTTGACGCGTACGACGGCAGTGTCGTTTTTTATCAGGCGGATGCAGAGGATCCGATCTTAAAAACATATGCCACAATTTTTCCGGGAACGTTCCGGCCGCTATCGGAGATGCCGGAGAGCTTGGTGTCTCATTTGCGCTATCCCGAAGATATTTTTACCCTGCAAACTGCAGCGTATTCGGTCTATCATATGGATGATCCGCAAATTTTTTACAATAAAGAAGACCAGTGGGAGATTCCGGCCATCGCATCAGAAGGAGAGGGGGTAGCGTCAGGAGCAATTCCCATGATGCAACCACGGCATATTGTCATGAAGTTGCCGGGGGACCCGCCTGCCGGCGAGGCAGGGAAAATAGAGGAATATGTTTTGATGCTCCCCTTTACTCCCCGTGCAAAAGACAACCTGTCCGCCTGGATGGTTGCGAGGAGTGACGGGGAACACTACGGCAAGTTGCTGGTCTATCGTTTTCCCAAAGACAAGCTGGTGTTCGGGCCCAAACAGATCATCGGCCGCATCAACCAGGATCCGGTGATCAGCCAGCAGATCTCGCTGTGGAGCCAAGGCGGGTCGCAAGTAATCCAGGGTCCTCTTCTGGTTATTCCGATTGAGGAATCGCTCTTGTACGTGCGTCCGCTCTACCTCAAGGCCGATACCGGCAAAATTCCAGAACTCAAACGGGTCATTGTGGCGTATGAAAATAAAATTGCCATGGCAGAGACGCTGGAAGAGGGGCTCGCGAGAATCTTTGGCAGTGGAGCGGCAGACCCCGTTAAAAATAAAGTTGCTAACGGGGCAGGGAGGCCACAACCGCCGATTGAAGATGATCAAGAGCGCTGGAGAAGAGCGGTTGCCGCGTATGAGGAGGCGCTCTCTGCCCAAAGAAGCGGCGATTGGGCGCGCTATGGCGATGCGGTCAGGCGTTTGGGAGAAATTCTGAAACAATAAGGCATGGTTTTTCTAGAAAATCGTTTCGGTTGTTCTCGTATCGGAATTTCAATGTGTGAAATTCCGACAGCACTATTCCTTCGGAAAAGTGCTGGACTGCGTTAGGCTCCGTAAGCCGATACGACCCAGCACTAGGCACAAGCTATAGTGCTGCCCGTAGGGAGATGGCGCGAGCGAAGCGAGCCTATCTGGCCGCTCGGTTTGGTTGTATGGTATACTGGCACATGTCAATATATGCGACATGAGTTTAAAATTATCGCCAGTGTTGCGCTTACGGTCGGCATTGTCGCCGCAAGCGTCGTGGCGACGTGCCACCGCATGGCGCAGGGGGACGGTAGCCTTGGACACACGGCCTCCCGGTTTGAAGGTAGCGTGCTCGCGTCATCGGCGCAGGGATCGGAGTGCTGCATGTTCGCCAAGCACGTGAGCGCGTTCCCGTCGTGGGTTGCCGCGCCCATGCCCCCGACCGGGCATGATCAAGGGTTTCTGGGGCTCGCCTTTATTTTTTTGGCGCTCGCGGCGGGCACGGTTCTTGCCCGCATTCGGGCAGGCCCTTCTGGCGGTGCGATGGCATTTGCGCGCGCGCGATCGATTACTCCGCGTCATTTGTTGGACGCATTCTCCCGAGGGATTCTCAATCCGAAAATTTACTCTATAATTTAAGGCAACCAACAATTCGCATTTTCGCGAACGGTTGGTTTTTGTTTTGAAATAGGTCGCATACATCGTACTAGGTCTTATACAATCTCATATGACAGAACACACAACAGAAAAAGGACTATCTTCTCTCTCACCAAGGACAATGTTTTTTCTGGGGCTCGGGAGCGCGCTCGTGCTTGCCTTTGTCGTCGGGTTTTTCGTGCTATTGGGGGTGGTGGTGAAAAAGGGTGGCACTGGTGCAACCGCAGTTGCGGGTTTTAGTGGCGACGGTGCGGTTGCCGTAGCCCCTGCGCCGCCGTCAGCCGCGCCCGCTGCCCCGCCGCAGGCAGACGCGTCGCGCATGGCGCCGATTACGGATCAAGACTGGATTCGCGGAGACAGGAACGCCGAAGTGTCAGTCGTTGAGTACTCGGATCTCGAGTGTCCATTCTGCAAGCGGCATCATCCGACCATGCAGCAGTTAGTGTCCGAATATGACGGGAAGGTGAATTGGGTTTATCGGCATTTTCCCTTGACTCAACTTCATCCTAAGGCGACGAAAGAAGCAGAAGCCACAGAATGTGCCGGAGAACAGGGCGGTAATGAAGCATTCTGGAAGTACACGGATCGGCTCTTTGAGATCACGCCTGCAAATAACGGACTTGACCCGGTAGAGTTGCCGAAAATCGCCGAGTATGTGGGTTTGAACGTATCGAAGTTTGAGGAATGTCTCGCTTCCGGAAAATGGGCGCAGAAGGTGCAGGCACAGGCGCAGGATGCGGTGAACGCAGGCGGCAACGGCACGCCGTATAATGTCATTGTCGTAGGCGACCAAAAAATTCCGGTGTCAGGCGCGGTGCCGTTGGAGCAGTTGAAGGCAGTTATCGACTCCGTGATCTAGCATGTGACAGAAATTTTTTCACACTCCACTGTCATCCTCGCGACCTAAGATCGGGGATCCAGAAAACCAAAAGAAAACCGATTTTGTTTGTTTTTTTGTCTGGATTCCTGGTCGAGCCAGGAATGATGGCGTTAAAGATTTTCGTCATTCACTATATGTTTGCAGCCTTGGGAGCCGTGTTCATGAGACCCGTTTATGTTATTTTTGCGGCGGGGGCAACATTTGTCCTCTTGTTTGCGGCGGCGTGGATGAGGAACGTTTCTTTCCTTTGGTTTCTGCTGTCCTCACCGCAGTTCAGCACGACAACGAAATTCAAGGTGTTCGAGTGGACGTTTGTCAATCTCCTCCTGAATACTTCACCTGCGCGTTTTGCGTTGATTATCACTGCCGCGTTGCTGGCGGGCGTCAATCTCGCCCTGCTTGTATTTTATCTCCGTAAAAGATTGGCGGTGGGGAGAGAGTTGGGTGCCAGCGCGGGAGGCCTCATTATCTCCGGACTCGGGATTGGATGCGCGTCGTGCGGGTCGGTGCTCCTCTCGTCTGTGTTAGGATTATCTGCGAGTGCGGCGACGCTTGCCGCCCTTCCCCTTCAGGGTACGGAATTCACCCTCGCGGGCATCGGTTTGATCGCGGTTTCGATAGTCATGCTTGCGAAGAAAATCAATGATCCGCTCGTGTGCGGAGTTAAAGAAAAGTAACTTTTGTACTATGCGTAGAATTATTTTTACGATGATCGGCGCGGGCGGCGCCATCGCTCTGCTGTCGTTTGCCCTTGGCTATTTTTTCCTGGGGGCTGGCGCGGGTAAGGCAGGAGACGTATTCATCGCCCCCGCGCTCGCGGAGAAGTTTGAGTACTTGAGTCGGAGCGGCAATTCGTCCTGCTCTGCGGCATTCAAGGATTCAATTCCCGTACTCCCGGAAGGAGAACGACTGCGTGGTTCTTGCTGTAGCCCCATGAGCCTGCACCGGTATAGCGAGCAGGTGGAGGGGTTAAAGAAGTTTAAATCCTTTTCCGGCCAGAATATTGATAAAATTCCCGATGACCCGTATGACATTGAGGCCGGCCTTGCCCGAGAACTCATGTCCTATTACGACAAGGAGCTTACGTCAGAAGAACTGCAAGCGTATGACTATGCAATGCAGAATTCAGACGAGAAAGGTCCGTGTTGCTGTAAGTGCTGGCGGTGGAATGTCTATGGCGGGCTTGGTAAACTCTTGATTAAGCAATACGGCTTCACAGGCGAGCAGTTGACCGAGGTCTGGAATCTCTCCGACGGGTGTGGCGGGGAGGGGGATCATGTACAACATTGATGCTATTTCTTATGGAGGAAATTCAACCAACACAATTGATGACTAAACAAGAACGGCGGGAGGCGCGGCGGGAGGAATGGGAAGCAGAACAAAAACGAATTGCGCGAAGAGGCTTGCTCAAGAAATTGATCGCGCATTCTGTCGTAGTCATGATCGTGGCGACAGTCGGCTATGGATTGTTTAAAGCCGCAACGAGACCCAAGCCGGGGGAGAGTATTGCCGATCTCGGCAATGAGCATATCGAATCAGTACAAGCACCCCACGCCCCATACAATTCCGTTCCTCCCACTTCAGGCCCTCATGTGGGCGGCAAGGCGGTTTCCGGGGTCCACGGCGAACAAATTCCGGACGAGCTCCAACTCCATAACCTTGAGGACGGCGGCGTGATTGTGCATTACGACCCGGCGCGCGTTTCGACGAGCATGGTTGAAGAACTTGCGTCGCTGGTAAAGGATTATCGCGAGGACGTTATTCTTGAACCCTATCTGGAGTCGCCTCTGCCCTCTCCCATCGTCCTTACTGCCTGGGGACGGATTGACACGCTGGAATCTTTTGACCGCGAACGGATTAGGCAATTCATCAGAGCGTACCGGGGGATTGACCATCATAAAAAGACCATTGGTCAGCCGTAGTTTGCTTGACGTTTCATACCCCCAGGGGGTATATTAACAATCGTATGAAAAAAAGTTCTATTTTCGTCATTACCGCGGTTGCCGTTATTGCGGCAGGCGTAGCATCGTTTGTCTTTCTTCGAAAGGATGAAGACACCACGACGCTCTTTGGCGGGATGCATGCGGCGCCCGTTGAAAGTCTGTCGGCTACAAAACCGACTGAATCGGTTGAATTGAAAGACAGTGATACGTATAATCTCAAGGCGGGGCTTGTGCGGAAAAAAATTGGGAACAAGGAATACCGCATGCTTGCCTACAACGGCTCAATACCAGGACCATTGATCAAGGTGAAGCAAGGGTCGGAGGTGACGATTAATTTTACGAACAACACAGACGTGGACAGCACGATCCATTCTCATGGCGTACGGATGGATAATGCGTTCGATGGCGTACCCGAGGTGACGCAGGATCCGGTCAAGCCGGGCGCGTCGTTTACCTACCAATTGAAATTCCCTGACACAGGCGTGTACTGGTATCATCCGCACGTTCGTGAGGATTACGCGCAAGAGCTGGGTCTGTACGGCAATTTCTTGGTTGAGCCGGATGATCCCGGCTACTGGAATCAGGTGAACCGGGAAGAAATGATTATGCTCGATGATATTCTGATTGAGAATGGCGTCATTGCGCGATTTGATCCGGAGATTGCTGATCATACGCTTATGGGCAGGTTTGGCAATGTGATGCTCGTGAATGGTGAGACTAATTACCGAATAGACGCGAAACGGGGCGACGCGGTCCGTTTCTATTTCACGAATGCGGCAAACACGCGCACGTTTAACGTTGTCATTGCGAGCGATCCCGCCATAGCGGGAGCGCGTGGCAATCTCGCGGGGATTGCTTCTCCGCCAGAGGCGGATCGCAATGACGGTATGATGAAGATGAAACTGGTGGGCGGTGATAATGGGAAGTATGAGCGCGAGGCATTCGTTGAAAACGTGATTCTCGGACCATCGGAGCGCGCGATCGTTGAAGTTTTATTTGATACTCCGGGAACGTACCGGCTCGCACATCGCACGCCGGAAAATTCGTATCCGCTCGCCGCGATTGCCGTTTCGCCAGAACGAGCCTCTCCGTCGTATGCGCCAGCATATACAGAAACGAGGGCACATCAAGAGGTGACTGCGAGTATCAATGCGTTGCAGGGTTATTTCGACACACCCGCCGATAAATCATTGCGTATGGCGATCGTCATGAAATCCCCCAAGGGAACGATGAACAGCGGCGGCGGCCAGCACATGATGCACGGCGGGCAAGTGATGGAGAATCAGATGATGCAGATGGGAGAAAGTAAGCCGATTGAGTGGGAAGACGACATGGGCGTGATGAATAGGGATTCAACTACTGAAACGCTGACATGGCAGTTGGTGGATGAACAAACTGGCAAGGCGAATATGAAGATCGATGACTGGAAATTTAAGGTGGGGGACAAGGCGAAGATCAAGATTTTCAACGATCCCAAAACGATGCATCCGATGCAGCACCCGATCCATATTCATGGCCAGCGATTTTTGGCGCTCTCCACGAACGGCGTGAAAAGTGATAACCTTGTCTGGAAAGACACCGCGCTTATCAAGACCGGCGATACGGTGGAATTATTGGTTGAGATGGCAAATCCTGGCACGTGGATGATCCATTGCCACATTGCGGAGCATTTGGAAGCCGGGATGATGATGAAATTTCAAGTGATATAAGTCGTATAGGTCATATATGTCGGATAAGTCTCATATATTCTCATTACATGTTCATGGCATGCATTGCGCGGCGTGTGAGGTATTGATTGAGAGGAAATTGAAGAAAATGAAGGGAGTGGAAGGAGTGAAGGCGGATCATGTGACCTCTCAAGCGGAAATTATGTGTTCGCGTCAGCCGAAGCTAGAGGAATTGAACCGGGCGGTGAGTGAACATGGTTACACGGTTACCTACTTACACCAAGGCGGCCGCAACGACCGCTCAGGAATTAAGTACTCCCAGAGCGAAGTCCCGACTGCGGTCGGGACGGAGTCGAAGGGAAATTATGCGGAGATTGGGGCGGTGTTATTAGTGGTGTTGGGTGCGTATCTGATTTTGAAGCAGTTTAATTTGATTCCGCAGGGGTTGGGTTTGGACAGCCAGATGTCGTATGGGTTTGTGTTTCTCATCGGGCTGGTGGCCGCAGTGTCGTCGTGTTTGGCGGTGACGGGAGGGCTTTTGCTTGCGGTCGCGGCGAAATATAACGAACGGCATCCTGATCTCACAGGATTCCAGAAGTTCAAGCCAACCCTTTATTTCAATATTGGGCGGGTCGTGGGCTATACGGTGCTCGGGGCGTTGGTGGGAGCAATGGGTTCCTTCCTTACGCTTTCTCCCGGCGTCAATGGCGCGGTGATGGTAGCGGCGAGCCTCGTCATGATTATTCTCGGATTTCAGTTACTGCACGTGTTTCCGCGTTTAAAAAGATTTCAACCGCGGATGCCCAAAAGGCTTGCGCATAAAATTCATGATTTATCCGGCCACGACAGCAAGACAGCGCCGTTTGTTCTGGGCGCACTTACTTTCTTTCTTCCGTGCGGATTTACACAGGCGTTGCAACTGTATGTGTTAAGCTCCGGCGATGCGCTGCGCGGGGGATTGACGATGTTGTTCTTCTCTCTCGGCACGCTGCCCGCGTTGATGTCATTGAGTGCGCTTTCAAGCTATGCAAAAGGATCGTTCCAGCGGTATTTCATGAAGGCAGCGGGCGTCGTCGTTATTCTTTTGGGATTATTCAATATCAAGAGCGGACTGGCGTTGTCAGGGACGAAAATCGATGTTGCCTCATGGTTTTTACGGCCTGATACGCAAGAGGTTACGAAAGACCCGAATGTGGAAATGGTGAACGGCGTACAGGTAGTGAACATGAAGGTGTCAGGGCTTGAGTATTATCCATACCGATTTACGGTACAAAAGGGAATGCCGGTAGAATGGCGCATTGACGGGTCAGGGGCTCAAGGGTGCGCGCAGGTGATTATTGCACCGAAGCTGAAAATTACAGAATATCTCACCAAGGGAGTGAAGACGATCCGGTTCACCCCCACGCAAGTAGGAGAAATCCCTTTCAGCTGTTCCATGGGCATGACCACGCCCGGAGCGAAATTTGTGGTAGTTGATCAGGGATCAGGGAACAGTGATCAGGGGACAGTGAATACAGAGCAGAAAACGGCGTGTGATCCGACGGTGGCGAATTGCCTTTAGTCAAGGAAACAAGAAATCAAGAAATCGCGCGTTGATTAAAGTTTATGGCCACTACGATATTCAAAATCGATGGAATGCACTGCGCCAGCTGCGTGGCGCGGATTGAGCGTGAGTTGAAGAAATTGCCGGGCGTGAAAGATGCGTCGGTGAATTTGGTTTTGGAGCGCGGGCAGGTGGAATTTGAGGAGGGGAAGATAGGAGTTGGAGCTATGATTGAGTGTATAGCAAAAACGGGATACAGAGCGTCTGCTGCGGAAGAAATCCCAATTTCCAATGACCAATTTCAAAATAAACCCCAAACTTCAAATGACCAAGTTTCGGAACATGCGCATGCTCATCACACGCCCTCACCCAGCCTCTCCCTTGCTAGGGAGAGGAACTTGGACGACCATGCCGCCCATGCGCGCTCTGAAGGAGGGAAGGCGGTGAAGGAGCGGATGCAGAGAGTGCTGATCGCGGCGGCGTTTACCATCCCCATCCTCTTGCTGACATTTGTCATTGAGGTGGAGCGCCATCGGGTGATTATGCTTTTGCTTGCGCTCGGAGTGCTCTATGCCGGCAGAGAGTTTTTCAGGATTGGATATCCCAATCTCTTCCGCCTGCGCCCTGATATGGATACGCTGGTGGCGTTGGGAGTCAGCGCGGCGTTTCTGTATTCAACCTACACCACGCTACCCCTCCTCTATCCCCCCCTTAGTAAGGGGGGGATGGGGGGGTCTGAGTACTTCATGGATGTAGGTATCATTATTACGTTTATATTGTTGGGACGGTGGCTGGAAGCCAGAGCCAAGGGCAAGGCAGGCGAGGCGATCAAGAAGTTGCTGCAGTTGTCGGCGAAGGTGGCGCACCGGAAAGTCAGGGAACAGGGAACAGGGAACAGGGAACAGGTGGATGAGTTTGAAGATGTGCCGGTTGAGCAAGTGCGGATTGGCGATTTTCTTTTGGTAAAACCAGGCGAAAAGATTTCCACAGATGGAGTGATCGTGAACGGAACTGCGACGATTGATGAGTCGATGGTAACGGGCGAGAGCATCCCGGTAGATAAAAGAGAGGGGGATAAGGTAATTGGCGCGACGGTGAACAGCGTCTCGGCATTTACTATGCGCGCGGAAAAGGTGGGCGCGGATACTATGCTCGCCCATATTGTAAAACTCGTTGAGCAAGCACAGATGTCCAAAGCGCCGATTCAGAAACTTGTAGACACCATAGCGAGCTATTTTGTCTGGGGCGTTTTGGTCGTCGCGGCGGCAACATTGTTCGGATGGTGGGGGGCGTCGGGCGATTTCAGCCGTGCGCTTATCAACACCGTTGCGGTGCTTATCATTGCCTGCCCGTGCGCACTGGGGTTAGCCACGCCCATATCCATCGTGGTGGGTTCGGGACGAGGCGCGTCACTCGGCATACTCATTAAAAAGGCTGAAGTGCTCGAGAAGATGCACAAAATAACTGCGATTGCGTTTGATAAAACCGGTACGATAACGAAAGGTAATCCAGAAGTGCAGGAATGGGTAGCGATGAGTGAAGACGCGGAGCGTTATCTGCCTATTGCGTTTAGTTTGGAGGCGCAGTCAGAGCATCCGCTTGCGAAAAGCATTGTTGACTGGATACAGCGTGAGAAGAAGGCGGTCGCAACTGTTGCCGTGAATGGTGCGCGCGCAGTGGCTGGCAGGGGCATGGAAGGAACGTTTGACGGCGCGGTATATAGAGTGGGGAGCATGAGATTTCTCCGTGAGCAGCAGGTCCAGGATTCAAATGGAAAGCCGGAGGCGTCTGCGGCACGCGGGTTTACGGTAATCGGATTTGCGCGCGATGCGGTACTGATGGGATTTTTCGCTGTGCAGGACGGATTGAAAGCATCGTCTGCTCACGCGGTTGCCCTGCTCAAGAAAGAAGGCGTGAAGACCGTCATGCTCACCGGGGACAATGCGACCGTGGCGCGGGAGATTGCCGCGCGTGTGGGGATTGAAGATGTCCGCGCGGAAGTAATGCCGGAGGACAAGGTGAAGGCAGTGGAGGAATTACAACGATCGGGCGAAGTGGTGGCCATGGTGGGGGACGGCATCAATGACTCTCCCGCGCTTGCGCAGGCGGATGTGGGGATTGCGATGGGGACGGGAACCGATATCGCGATGGAGGCGGGTGATGTCGTGCTGGTGAAGGGGGATTTGGAGAAGGCGGTGGAATCCATACGTCTCTCGCGGGCGACTTTGCGCAATATCAAGCAAAATCTCGGTTGGGCATTTGTCTACAACACAGTGCTTATTCCCGTCGCGGCGCTTGGGTTCTTAAGCCCCGCGTTTTCGGCTGGGGCAATGGCACTCTCGTCCGTTTCGGTCGTTGTCAATGCATTAAGGTTGAAGCGCGTACGCTTGAGTTAATTATCCACACACGAAATGCGTTGGAGTGGTATAATAGGCAATTAAAAGGAATAGTTTTGATTTTGCTTGTTTCTGGATTCCCGCGTTCGCGGGATGATATGGTTCGACAGTCTCATCGACTCGGCACAGAATGACATTGCTCACCATGGCAACTGAAATATGTTAAGGCTGGAAAATATTTCTAAATCATTTGGGAGCGTGAAGGCGGTGGACGGCCTTTCGTTCTCCATTTCCCCGGGCGAGGTGGTGGGATTTTTAGGCCCCAACGGCGCAGGGAAGACCACCACCATGCGCATGATTGCGGGCATTCTCGAACCTGACAGCGGACGGATAGAATTTAACGGTGCGGATGTGCTTGAGGAGCCGATGGCACTCAAACGCAGGCTTGGGTATCTACCAGAGAATAATCCGCTGGCGGAAGATCTGCTGGTGCGCGAAGCGATTGCATTTACGGCGACCTTGCATGGGCTGACGGGTAAAAAAGTGAAAGAGGCGGTTTTGTCAGCCGCGGAACGTACAGGGCTTACGGCAATGGTAAATAGGCCGGTGGGAGACTTGTCCAAAGGTTACCGGCAGAGGGTGGGATTGGCGCAGGCGATCGTGACCGAGCCGGAGCTTTTGATTTTTGACGAGCCCACCGAAGGGCTTGATCCCAACCAGCGGCACGAGATACGGGATCTGATCACCTCGTTGGGAAAAAAACGGACGGTACTTCTGTCTACCCATGTGCTCACCGAGGTTGCCTCCACCTGTTCACGCGTCATGGTCATTCGCGAAGGGAGATTGGTCGCGGACGGGACGGTGGAGGAGCTGGAGAAGCGCGCGACAGGGAAGAAACAAGTTACCGTTGAAGTGATAGGGAACGGGGCGAAGGAAGGACTGGAGAAGATTGAGGGGGTGGTACGGGTCGCACATGTGCGACCCGTACAAGATGGGCGGAATCGGTTTGAGCTGGAAACGATGGCCGATGCGGATGTCCGGCCGGAGATATTCAAGCTCGCGGTGCTGCGGAATTGGATTTTAGTTGAATTGCACGAAGGGGGGAGAAGTTTGGAGGATGTATTTAGACAGCTGACAGTCGAGAGTTGAGAATTTTGTAACTACTCAGCACGCTGAAAAGACCAATGTTTAAGCCACGAAATTTCAAGCATAATTGATGTTAAAATTTGGAAATTGGCTTAAATAAGCGATTTTCATTCAAAACAACCTGAGTAGTTACAGAATTTTCAATGCTCAATTTCCAATTTTCAAATAATTTCCAATGAACCAATTATCAAATGTTTGAAAATTGAAACATTGTAACATTGATTGAAAATTGAGAATTGGAAATTACGAATGAGTTTACCTTGAGAAATCAGTATTATGAGTGAAGTACGACAAGTGATAGCAATCATAAAACGAGAGCTCCGCGCGTGGTTCGATCATCCCACCGGCTATCTGCTGGTGATGGCCGCGCTGGCGTGTAACGCGTTTTTCTTTTTCCGTTCGTTGGCGGTGAATCCCGTCGCCTCATTGCGTGCCAGTTTTCAACTGCTCCCTTGGCTCTTGATGTTCCTCGTGCCTGCGGTCACTATGCGCCTGGTGGCCGAAGACCGCAAGAGCGGCGTGCTGGAAACCACGCTGGCGCGCCCGGTGAGTCCCTGGACGTATCTGGCGGGGAAACTCATGGCAGGATGGAAATTTTTCGGCATATTCCTGGTGCTCACGCTGCCCATACCCTTGACGCTCGCGCAGTATGGTGATTTTGATTGGGGGATAGTCGCGGCGGAATATATCGGCGCGCTGCTGCTCGCGCTTGCGATGACGGCGCTGGGGATTGCGGCGTCCGCCGCCACCAAGCACCAGGTTACCTCGTTTCTCATCGGCATCGGGCTCAATTTTCTGCTGTTTATCATCGGCTACGAGGTGGTGACCGTGTCGTTGCCCGCAGGCGCGCGTTTTGTCGCCGAAAACCTGTCGCTCGCAGGGCATTTTCAGAATGTCACGCGCGGGGTTTTGGATCTGCGCGATGCGCTCTATTTCTTGACGCTCACCGGCGCAGCGGTCACGGTCGCGGCGTGGCTGCTCGTGCGGACGCAGTGGTCCGTGCGCGGCGCGCGGTACCGGAGAATGTCAGTCGGCGTGGCGCTGGTGGCGATACTCGCGGTGGGCGTGAATCTTGCGGGCGCGAGGCTCCGGGGCCGAATTGATTTTACGGGAGCCAATGCGTATACGCTCTCGCCTGCGGCAAAAACTCTATTGGGAAGCGTGCCTGATGTGGTGACGATAAAACTGTACGCGACACAGGAGTTGCCGCCGCAAGTAGCGCTCTTGAAACGCGATGCGGAAGATTTATTGGCAGACATCCGTGCGGCAGGAAAGGGCCAGGTGACGGCTACGTCAGTACTGCTCGAAGAAGGGCAGCCGGAAATGGAGGAAGCGCGCTCATCGGGCGTGCAGTCGGTGCAGTTCAATGTGCTCAAAGAAGATTCATTCCAGGCGCAGAACGGGATGTTCGGGCTGGTGGTGAGCTATGCGGGAGGAAATGAAGTGATTGGGTATCTTGACCGCACCGATGACTTGGAATATCGCATCGTGCGGTTGGTAAAGAAGCTCACGGTGAAAGAGAAACCCGCGGTGGCGATGCTGACGGGATTTGGCGATCAGTCGTACGAGATGGGTAATTTCCGCAGCGCGCTGGGAGAATTTTATACGGTGACGAACACTGACATCAGCACCGGCACGCCGGTGATTGCCGAAAGTGCCAAGGCGGCCGTTCTCGCAGGGCCTGCCGAGGACTTGAGCGACGCCGCAAAAAAGGCGATGACTGACTTTATTGATCGTGGCGGGAGCGTGCTCGCGGTATTAAACGGTGTGGAGACGGACACGCAGACGCTCACCGCCATGCCTCGGCAGAGTCAAAACGGAGAATTGTTCGCGAAATACGGGGCGAAGGTGACGACGCAGCTCATCGCGGATGTGCAAGCATATGAGACGATCAGCATGCAGTCGGGTATTTTTTCGCTCATGCTTCCGTATCCTTTTTGGGTAAAGGCAAGCGTCGTCAAGGCGCATCCGATTGCGGGCGACCTGCCGTTTGTCGTGACGCCATGGGTGAGCGACGTGCAGAGGACGGCCGAGGGCATCTACGAAGTCGAGGACGTGCTCACGACGACCGAGGGAGGGGCGGTGGCTGCTGCGCCCTATAATATTGATCCGCAGCAGCAATTCCAGTTTGACCGAAATTCTTTGGGTGTGAAAACCCTGGGCGTGGCCATGCGCGCGAGGAGCGTGGAAAACGCGTCCGTGCAGGGCGGCCGCATCGTGCTCGTGGGCGATGCGGATTTTCTCACCGACCAGTTTACGCGCGAGGGGTCGCCCAATCTCGCATTTGGGCTCAATACAGTGGACTGGCTCACGCAGGACGAGGCGCTCATCAGCATCCGTACCAAATCGCGCCTGCCCGCGCCTCTGCAATTTCCTGATGATGGCGCGCGCACGCGGGTGAGGTATTTCAATTTAATCGGTATGCCGCTATTTGTTGGAATTTTTGCGATTATCAGACTTTTTCTTCGCAGAAGGAGATCAGCGAACCAATAAATCAAAAAATCAAGAAATCAATAATCCCGGTCAATCTGTTTCCTTGCTTTTTTTGTTTTTTTGACGGTATTATGAGCAAAAAAACTCTTCTCATTCTTTTAATCCTCGTTGCGGCACTCGCCGCCGTGTGGGGCGTGAAGGGATTGTTGGGTCGAAAAATTGCGGGGAGAACGAAGGCATTGTCCATTGTAGTACTTAAAGGGATTGATCCTGCGTTGGTGAACGAGATCGAGATTGCGAAAGGAGAGGAATCGGTAGTACTCACGCGCGAAGGGGACACGTGGAAGACAGGAGATGCGGAGGCGGATGCGGAAAAAATAAACACCGCGCTTGCGGCAGTGAAGAACGCATCATTCACCGGCCCGGTGGCGCGTGCGTCCGCGAATCATGACAGGCTTGGCGTGGGTGCAGACGGGCTTTACGTTGCCGTAGTGCAAGGGGATGAACGCCGGTCATTCGTCATCGGCAATGGCGGTCCCACGTTTGATTCTTCGTACGTCCGGCAGGAGGGAGAGGATGCGGTGTTTCTTGCGAATGTGAATTTGGGATTTACATTTTACCCCGATGTTGCTTCCTGGGAGAAAAAAGAAGAAGAAGCGGTCAAGCAAAGCGAGTAAGCGTTGGTCAGTAGATACACGAAATGCGCCGGAGGGGCGCATTTTTTCAAAAAAAGAGGCGTTGATTATCTCTCGGGCGGTGTGAGCACCGGCATGTCCGGCGCGCGGTTGCCGGACGGAAAGATGCCTGCAGAGCGGACCACGAACAGCCACGCGACGCCTGTTATCCCGAGGAGGATAAGGAGGGAAAGCCAGGGATTGATGCGAAGGTGTGATGATCGTTGCGAATGTGGCATGGAATAAGTATAACGGTGCGGGGTACATTTTGGAAGAGCGCGTGGGGTTGAGGTACAATGAAGGGGTATAGACGTGCAATGACTTATCCTAAAATACACATTGTTATCGTCGGCGGGGGGTTTGGCGGGGTGGCGTGCGTGCGGGCGTGCGCGAAGCGGTTTGCTCGGCGTCCCGACGTGGCCATCACGCTGATTACCCCGCGGCCGTTCCATGAGTTCGCGCCTGCGCTCTACGTGGGTGCCTCGGAAATCGATGCGACGCAATGCGCTGATCATGGCCTGCCTCGCGCGGGCTCTGACCAGGCGGGCGAAGCGGGTCATGCCGTGGAGAATGCGCTGTGCATGCCGTTGGAAGATATTTTGAGAGGAACCCGCGTCAAGACGGTGTATGGGTATGTACGGAAGGTTGATGTACGCGCGCGGACGGTATCGGTCGATCATCATGCCCCGCTTCATTATTCCTATCTTGTGCTCGCGATGGGATGCGAGATGGATTATTTCGATATTCCGGGACTTGCCGCGCATGCATATCCTCTGAAGACGGTGAAAGACGCGATGCGCCTTCGTGGCGCATTGGAGCGTTGTATGCGGAAGACGGGAGGCATGGTGGTTATCGGCGGCGGCGGATTTACCGGCGCGGAACTCGCGGCCGAGCTTGCGTGGGTGGCGAAGTGCAGGGGATATCCAGTGCGGATCGTCCTCGTTGAGGGATTGACGCCCGTACTTGCGCAGCTGGGGGAGAAGGCGAGCGGCATGGCGCGCGCGCGGCTCATACAGCTGGGCGTGGAGCTGGCAGAAGGTGCGCGGGTACAGGCCGTCGAGGGGGGAGAAGGAGGACGTGTGACGGTGCGACTGAATAATCAACAGACGCATGAGGCCGATCTTGTGGTGTGGACCGGCGGCGTGCGGGGCAACCGGCTCTATCAGCATATGTTCCCTATATATACGGGCACGCAGTGGCGGGTGGGCGTGGAAGAGAGCTTGCAAGTGGTGGGTGAGAAGAATATATTTGCCGTCGGCGACGGAGCGTATCTGGAAACCAATAAATTTCCCAAAGGGCTGCCACTGCAGGCCAGGGTCGCCATCGAGGAAGGGAAATGCGCGGCAGAGAACATTGCGCGCATGACGGAGGGAAGGCCTTTGAGATCCTTCTCGTGCGCACAGCTTCCGTACGTGATACCCTTGGGAGGGCGTTTTGCGGTAGCCGTGTATCGGGGAAGAGTGCGGCGCGGATTTCTGCCGTGGATATTCAAGCAGGCGATTGAATTACGTTATTTTGTCGAAGTGCTTGGGTGGAGGAAAGGTCTGCAGTATTGGATGCGGGAGGAGAAGATGTGTGTGAGTGAATAGTCGCCTCTTCGGCGACCCGCCGATGAGGCGGGAAGCGACTTTTCGCTACGTTGATACGCGACTGAACGCCGCTATGAAGACTCAATTTTTGAGCAATAATAAAGAAACGAAGGAATTGCGGCATGCGGTGTTATTGTTGAAAAATGCAGATGAGGCGGCGCGATTTTTCCGCGACTTGCTCACCCCCGAAGAGATACGCGAATTCGGGCGGCGCTGGAGCGCGGCGCAGCTGATTGATAAGGGCGTATCGTATCGTACGGTCGCGCGACAGACCGGTTTGTCAACCGCCACGATCACGCGCGTGGCGCGATGGCTGAAGAAAGGGATGGGAGGCTATGCGCTTGTGTTGAAACGATTGAAGAGGTGAGTATGAATATCGAGGAAGAACTCAATTTGATTAAGGAGCGGAACAAGAGAGTCGAAGCGGAGAAGGGTTGGGAAACGAGCAGTAAGGTGTCTTTTTCAGAAATTATTAATTTGTGTAAACCCGCCGGATGGACACCCATACAGGCAATACGGGCGCTTCGGGAGAGGCGGCCGGAATTGAAAGGGTTAAAGATCGCATGCGCCGGACGGCTTGATCCGATGGCCGAGGGCGTGCTCATCGTGATGGCGGGAGAGGCGCTCAAGGATTACGACAAGTATTGCCGGCGGGATAAGGCATATGAGGCCGAAGCGTTGCTGGGGTTCTCAAGCGATTCGTGGGATGTGATGGGGATGATGAAAAAGGTAGAGACAGGTCGCGACCTGTCCGTACAGGAGATTAAACATGAATTGAAAAAATTTGTGGGGAAGGTGGAATTGCCCCTGCCGCCCTATTCGTCGCCTACGGTTGAGGGAAAACCATTGTATTGGTGGGCGAAGCGAGGGAAATTAACGCCGGAAAATTTGCCCGTACGGGAAATGGAGATATTTTCAATTCAGTGCAAGGGAATGAAAGAATTAGGCGCGGGAGAAGCTCTTCAGAGCGTGACGGAACGCATCCAAAGAGTAGAAGGGGATTTCCGCAAAGACGGGATCATCGCGCGTTGGAGCGAGATTTTAGCTCACAAGGACGAACCATTGCAGATTGTTTCTTTCCGCGTCCACTGTGCGTCGGGTACGTATATTCGTTCGATTGCGCATGCATTCGGCGCGCGTTTAGGCTGCGGCGCGTTGCTGTATCGTTTAGTGCGCACGCGGGTGGGGCGTTATGGGATTGCGGAGAGCGAGCGAGCCTTGCTTGACAGAGTAAATGAAGTGTATTAGTGTGTTAATACAGTCAGAATAATAATATGAGAATATCAAGTAAATTCATGTTGTCTCGCTTGAACCACCATCATCGAGGGGTGGGTATGATTGTTTGTGCATAGTTGTTAGTGGTTAGTAGTAGTGAGACAATACCCACCAGAACCCGTAAACGACGGGTTTTTGTTTTTTCTGGATTCCATGACCTCGATCGGGAATGACCTCGTAAGGAATTATCAAGATTAATCAAAAAATATGGCCAAGAAACAGATTATAGTGCCGCAAATTTTAAAAGGTACGCGTGAATTTGGGCCGGAAGAGATGCAGAAGCGGAGTTCAGTGATGCAGAAAATGATTGAGGTGTTTGCGCGGTTTGGATATGCGGCGATAGAGACGCCGATATTGAATCCTGCGGAAACCATTTTAGGCAAATACGGCGAGGAAGGCGACCGGCTGACGTATGCATGGGAGGACAATGGCGGGCGCAGAATTGCCTTGCCGTACGATCTCACGGTGCCGGTCGCGCGGTTTGTAGCGGCAAACTGGCGCACGCTGTCGTTGCCTTTCAAGCAATACATGATTCAGCGCGTGTGGCGCGCCGAGAAACCGCAGAAAGGCCGCTTAAGGGAATTTTACCAGTGCGAGCTCAATGTGATCGGTACGCGAAGCCTCATGGCAGATGCGGAAATCGCCAAGGTGGCGGCAGAAGTGTTTTGCGCGGTAGGGCTTCCGGATGTCGTTATCCGCGTGAACTCGCGGCGGCTGCTCGATGCGGTATTGGACAAATTCAGCGTGCCGCAAGAGAAGAAAATTGAAGTGATCAGGAATATCGATAAACTCGACAAGGCGGGGAGGGAAAAAGTAACTGAGGCATTAAGACAAGAAGGCATAAAGAATTCTGAGGAATTGATGACACTACTTGAACCGGCGGAAAGTAATGAAGAGACGATGAAGAAGTTTTTAGCGTTTGATTTGAGTGAACTGAATGAATTCTTCTCCTTGTGCCGCGAATATGCGATCCCCGAGGAGATGCTCCAGTTTGATCCTTCGCTTGCGCGCGGGCTTGATTATTACACGGGGATTGTGTATGAAGTCGTTGAGAAAGGGAAAGAGGGAGGCGCCTTGTGTGCAGGCGGACGGTTTGACGACCTCTGCAGCATGTTCAGCGAACAGCCGTTTCCGGGCGTCGGGGTCGCCTTTGGGTTTGAGCGCATGATGCTCTCACTTGAGGAGCGCGGTTTGTTGAATAATTCGGCAGGCAGTACGCGCGTGATGGTCGCGAATTTTGGCAAAGAAACGGAAGCGGGATGCATAGGGATGCTCAATGAGCTCACGCAAAACGGTATCAGCGCGGAAATGTATCTTGAAGCTTCTAAGCTTGAAAAACAAATGAAGTATGCGGATAAAAAACGCATTCCGTTTGTGGTCATGTGCGGGTCGGATGAACTAGCGAAGGGCGAGGTGAAAATCAAAATTATGGCAACGAGAAAACAAAAGTCGATCCCGCAAAACCAATTGGTTTCTTATCTCAATGGTTATTCATCCCGTTAGAGCTTTCAGGGAAAGAAGTGTAAGAGTGAATTATTATATTTTGGATTCTCGTTTCTCACGTCATACCGAGCCCTGTCGAGGTATCCCTCTCTTGTTGAGCGTTCCTGCAGAAAGGGATTCCTCCACTCGCCTCGCATTCGTTTTGGCGATGCGAGCTTCGGTCGGAATGACCCTACTATTGTCAGTCCACCGTGAAAGTTTCGATATCATTCCATTCAGGTTTTGATATATGCAATCAAATTTCAGCTCTAACGGGACAAGAACAATGAAAAAGCCAATTAGAATAGCGATTCAACAAAAGGGGAGGCTCCGGGAGGGAAGCATTGCCTTTTTACAGTCAATGGGGTTGCGGTGCGCGTTTGAGAATGAGCGCGAATATATCGTGCCCTGCGAAGGAGGAAGGGTGGAAATTCTCTGCGTGCGCAACGGCGATATCCCGAAATACATAGAGTTTGGCGCGGCAGACTACGGGATAGTGGGTGAAAACATTCTGCATGAACATGAACAGGATGCTGATGTCACGATCGCGAAAAAGCTCGGATTCGGATCGTGCAGAGTGGTCATTGCGGTGCCGAATGGATCGTCGATTCGGCGCGTGAGTGATTTGCAAGGCGAGCGCATTGCCACCTCCTACCCGAATACCTTGAAAAAATTTTTGATGAAACATCGCATTGACGCATCAATTATCGAGATTCAAGGAAAAGTCGAAGTCACGCCGCGCCTGGGGCTTGCGGACGCCATCTGCGAGATCGTGCAGACGGGGAGGACATTGGAGGAAAACAACTTAATTGAAATTGAGAAAATTTTGAATTCACAAGTCGTGCTTATTCAGAGTCCGTCGATAATGAGACAGAGTATTTTTGATACACTTTTATGATCCCCCTCTATCAATGGAATAAAACTTCTCCCGCAGACAAAGCGCGCATTTTGAGGCGCGCGCAGGCGGATATGGAGCCGATTCAAGGTTATGTCGCTGACATTATCAAAGATGTGCGCGAAAACGGCGATGAAGCAGTGGTGAAGTACGCCAGAAAGTTTGATGACGCTGATTTTACTCTTGAGCGCATCAGGGTAACGAAGGAAGACGTTGCTCGTGCGTATACGGCCGTTGATCCGAAGGTGATCGCAATAATGAAAGAGCAGATCAGGATTTCGCGCGCGTATGCGGAGGCCGAGAAGGAATATTTGGCGATGGACTGGAATATCGAGACTGTGCCGGGCGTGGTGACCGGCATGCGATTGAATGCGATTGAAAGTGTGGGTTTGTACGTGCCGGCGGGCAAAGCCCCGCTCTCGGTCGTCGCGCAAATTCTGACCGTGCCTGCGAAGGTAGCGGGGGTGCCGAGAATTGTCGTTTGCTTCCCGCCGACGGGAGCATTGCCCGCAATCATCGTATCCGCAGATCTCGCGGGCGCAGATGAGATATATCGCATGGGTGGCGTGCAGGCGATTGCGGCGTTGACCTACGGTACCGAGACGGTGAAGCCGGTCAATCTCATTGCAGGGCCGGGGAATCCTTATGTGCAGGCGGCGAAACTGCAGGTGTTTGGCAAAGTCGGCATTGATATGCTCTCGGGACCTTCAGAAGCGCTCATCATGGCGGATACGAGCGCCAATCCAAAATATTTGGCTGCAGATATTCTTGCGCGCTGCGAGCATGGCGGAGACTCGGCAGGTGTGGTGGTGACTGATTCGCGCGAGGTCGCCGAAGCAACATTGAAGGAAGTGGAGCGGCAAGCGCCGTTATTGAAGCGGCAGGAATATATTCAGAAAGCGCTTGATCAGTATAGTGCGATCATTATGGTGAATTCTCTGGATGAGATGATTGACCTTGTCAATGAATACAGCGCAGAACATTTGGAAGTACAGGTGAAGAACGCACGCGCATTGTTGCCGCGCTTGCGCAATGCAGGGTCAATATTTTTAGGTGACCATGCGCCCGTGGCAGTGGGGGATTATGCGAGCGGAACCAATCACTGTTTGCCGACCGGCGTCGCGCCGAAGTTTGCTTCGCCGATAGGTGTGAGGATGTTCATGAAGGCAAGCGGGTATCAGGAGCTGAAAAAAGAAGGGCTGGCGACGCTCAAACCGATCGTGGAAACCTTGTCTGACGTGGAAGGGCTTGATGCGCACAAACGGTCAGTGCAAATACGTTTTGATTAATTAGTATGAGAGTTTAGAGTACGTATTAATGAATAATTTTTCTATGCAAAATTCGTCATATACCATTCAAAAAAGTTCGCCGAGCGAGGTGGTGATCCAAAGAAAGACGGCTGAATCCGACATCGTTGTCACCCTTTCCGGATCGTGGAAGGGTACGGACGTGACGCCTCGGCAATGTCAGTGGAACACAGGGATCGCGTTTTTCAATCACATGATTCAGCTCGTGTGCCGCCGCGCAGGATTGAACATTGATGCGGAGTTTCGGTGCGTCCTGCCGGAAACGTTTGCCGCGCACGTGGTGTGGGAAGATGTCGGTATGGCGATGGGCGCATGTGTGAATGAATTGCTCGCGCGGCGCCGCCAGGACGGAGTCGAGGGCGCGGGCGGCGGTACCGCGTGCATAGATGAGGCGTTATCTTCTTGTTATATGAGTTTTGAAGGGCGGAGCAATTGTTTCATTATTGTGGCGGATTCATCGGCAGCGGGGAGAGAGCTCGTTGAGGATGCAAAAATGCAGGATGTGCGACAATTTTTTGAGGGGTTTGCGCAAGGAGCACGCAGCACGATTCATCTCACCATTGGCGCTGCGGAAGACACCCATCATTTGTGGGAGTCGGCATTTCGCGCATTCGGCGAGGCGTTGCGGGTCGTGCTGCAGCCGAATGAATGGAGAAAGGGTGTTATTGTAGGAGTAAAGGATACGGGAGATTAAATCGGTTATGATCGCAATTATTGATTACCAATCAGGAAACGTGCGCTCGGTGGCGAATGCGCTTGAACGGATCGGAGAGTCGTATGTCATCACTGCCGAGCCGGAGGAGATTTTACGCGCGGATAAAGTCATTTTCCCTGGCCAGGGACGGGCGGGGCAGGCGATGGGGGAATTGCGCGCGCTGGGTCTCGTTGAAGTATTGAAACAGATTCGAGTGCCGTTCTTGGGCATTTGTTTGGGCATGCAATTGTTGTATGAATATACGGAAGAGGATGAGACGAAGGGGTTGGGAATTTTGAGCGGCAAGGTTCGAAAGTTTAAAAGTTCAAAGGAATTGAAGGTGCCGCTCGTTGGATGGAACACCGTTGTACAAATAAAATATGATAAATTGTTTGAGGAAATTTCTGACACATTGTACGCGTATTTCGTGAATTCATATTATGCGCCGGCAGAGGGGGAGAATGTGCTGGCGTCTTACTCGTATGGCTCAACGCGCGCGGCGGCTATCGTGAAAAAAGATAACTTTTACGGGACGCAGTTTCATCCTGAAAAGTCGGGTGCATTAGGCATTCAGATGCTCAAGAATTTTTGCAATTTACCTTCTCCCCCTAGAAAGGGGGAGATTAAGAGGGGGTGTCGTGCCTCGCAAGACGTGACACCCTCACCTCGCCTCCCCTGGGCGTCCACTGGACGCCCGTCGGCGAGCCGACCCCTTTTTGGGGAGAGGAACCCTTTATTGCTCATCCCCGCCATAGACATAATGGACGGCAGATGCGTGCGCCTGCGGCAGGGACGATTTAAAGACAAAACCGTGTATGCAAAGGATCCCCTTGCTGCCGCGCAGTCATTTATAGATAAGGGCGCGGAATATCTCCATATTATTGACCTGGATGGCGCAAAGGCGGGCGAGCCGAAAAATACGGAAACCGTTTTGTCAATCGTGCGCGGTGTTTCGGTGCCGGTTCAGGCGGGAGGAGGCATGCGCAGCGAGGACACGGTGAGGGAATATCTTGAGGCAGGCGTGGCACGGGTGATCCTGGGCACTTCAGCGCTCGCAAAGCCTGAACTGATACCGCGTTTGATTGCAGAATATGGACCAGGACGGATTATGGTTTCAGCGGATGGGAAAGACGGCAAGGTCGCCGTGAAGGGATGGCAGGAGACAGCAGATATCGGTGTGATTGAATTTATCCAGAAACTGCAGGCGCTCGGCGTGACGACCATTATTTACACCGATGTCGCGCGGGACGGCGAACTGCAAGGACCGAATTTCGAGATGATTGCAGAGGTTTTGAAATTCCCCGTTAAGGTTATTGTCGCGGGAGGCGTAACCACGGTGGCGCAGGCTCAACAATTACAAGGCATGGGCGCGTATGGAGTAATTGTGGGGAAGGCGCTCTACGAAGGGAAGTTTAATCTTTCGGAAGCGATTAAGCATATTGCTCAACCAACGGTATTCAATTTGTTGCCCAAAATAACGTCACAGCCAACCAAACGCATCATCGCGTGCATGGATATTACTGACGGGCGCGTGAAGAAGGGGACGCATTTTGTCCAGTTGCGTGACGCAGGAGATCCGGTGGAGCTGGGGAAACTCTATCGCGATATGGGTATTGACGAGCTTATGTTTCTCGATATTACGGCGACCATTGAGAATCGTGCGACGATGTATCAATTGGTTGAGCGGGTGGCGCGAGAGGTCGATATTCCGTTTGCGGTGGGCGGGGGAGTGAAGACGATTGACGACATTCGGGAGTTATTGCAGCGCGGCGCGGACAAGGTCTCCATCGGCTCGGCCGCGGTGAAGCATCCTGAATTCGTGAAGGAAGCTGCGCAAACGTTTGGATCACAGTGTATTGTGGTTTCGGTGGACCCTAAGCGCGTGCTCGCCGATCGTACACCCCCACCTCAGTCCTCCCCCCTAGGGGGAGGGGCATGGGTTGGTAATAGATGGGAGATTTACATCAAAGGCGGGCGGGAGGCGACCGGCATTGATGCGATAGAGTTTGCGAAACAAATGGAGGCGCTGGGTGCGGGCGAATTGTTAGTGAACTCAATTGACCGCGACGGCACCAAGGCGGGATATGATTTGAATCTGTTACAAGCGATTTCACGTACCGTGAACATTCCGGTCATTGCGTCGAGCGGCGCAGGGGAGCCCGCACACTTTGCCGAGGCGTTTGGCGCCGGCGCCGATGCGGCGCTCGCGGCAAGCTTGTTTCACTTCCAGGAGCTGGTTATATCGTCGTTAAAAGCTTATTTAAAGGGAGAGCGGATTTCCCTACGTGAATAAACAACCAACCCCTCATTAGTAACGATCGTTATATATGGGGGGTAGATTGGATTAAGGATTTGTGCACACGACACTATGCGCGCAAGGAAGCTCAAGTTGAATTTGAAGAAAATAAACGGACTTCTTCCGACAATTGTTCAGGATTCTACGACTGGACAAGTGTTGATGTTGGCGTACATGAATCGCGAAGCATTGCGAAAAACCATTACGACCAAGCGCGTATGGTTTTACAGCCGGTCGAAGAAGAGGTTATGGATGAAAGGAGAAGAAAGCCGCAATAGTTTGTCAGTCATCAGTTACCAGTTTGATTGTGATAAGGACACGTTATTGATACGAGTGAATCCGACCGGGCCGACGTGTCACACCGGGCGTGTGTCGTGTTTCGGCGAGGTAGCAAAATCGGAGGATGCAATGGCCGATTTGTATAAAGTTATTCAAGGGCGTAAAAATGCGCGGCCCAAAGGCTCGTATACTGCGTCGCTCTTCACGGCGGGTATAGACAGAATATGCGCAAAAATCGCCGAGGAGTCGGGCGAGATCATCAAGGCGGCAAGGAAGGAGACGAAAAAGCGGCTGATTGAGGAAAGCGTGGATTTGATTTATCACCTTTTTGTACTTTTGGCAGAGAAAGGGATTGGTTACCGCGGCGTGTCGCAAGAAATAGCGAAGCGAAAGGAGCCGCGATGAATCTGTGGTATGATGAGTGCATGCGCGTGCCGAAAAGAAAATCAGAGGAATTCAGGAAATACGGACGACCGGAGTCAGGGCCGGTGTATCTGACGCAGGCGGGAATCGACAAATTAAGTAAACAGCTGGAGCGGTGCGAGCGCGAGTTGCCTGATCTTATCGCCGAAGTCCAGCGGACGGGAGCGTATGGCGATTTTTCGGAGAATGCCGAATACCAGGCGGCGAAATATCTCATGCGCAGAATGCACGGGCGGATCGCGTCCCTCAAGGACCGTCTCAACCGCGCGCAATTGATTACCGCCGTCGCCGCGTCTGCAGACACGGTACAGATAGGCTCGACCGTGGTGGTTGAAATCGGGGGGAAACAATGTGAATACCAGATCCTCGGCTCCTACGAATCCGATCCTGCCCGCGGCCGTATCTCGCACGCCTCGCCTCTGGGTGCGGCACTCCTCCATCGCCGCAGAGGCGAGACGGTGGACGTAGACACGCCGCGCGGTCGTCTGCAGTACCGCGTCATGGCATTGCGATGATGCGCACGCGCGTTTTGCACCGTGTCCGCGCCCGTCGCGGCAGCTCTTTTTTTGACATGCACGCGCGGTACTCGGTATAGTGAAGGCAAGGAGGCGCATTTTGCTTATGTCATTACGCTATTCTCGGATTCTTCTCAAGTTGTCGGGAGAATTATTTATGAGCGGCACCGCCAGCGTGGATACGCGGGCGGTGGACGCCGTGGCGGAGGAGATTGCGGGGCTTGCCAAGAAGAAGATTTCCGTGGGAGTGGTAGTGGGGGGCGGCAATATCATGCGCGGGCGGATCGTCAAGGGGAGCCGCGACGACGAGCTTGCCGGGCACAAGGCCGGCATGGTTGCGACCGTGATCAACGGCATTATGCTCATGCGCGCGCTTGAGCGGCGCGGCGTCAAAGCGCAGCTCTTCGGCGCATTTAAAGTCGGCAGGTTCGTCGCTGCGGAAGACACCGAGCGCATGGCGCGCGCGCGTCGCGCAGGCGCGGTGCTGCTGTTCGTCGGCGGTACGGGCGTGCCGTTCAAATCCACGGACAGCGCGGTCGTGATGCGCGCGGTCGCCGTCAAGGCGGATGCGATTTTCAAGCTCACCACGCACGTGGACGGCGTCTACGATAAAGACCCGCGGCGCTTCCCAGGTGCCAAGAAATTCCGAACCATTTCTTATGGCGAGGCCCTGAAGAAAAAGCTTGGCGTCATGGATCTGGAAGCCTTCGGAGAGGCGCGGCAATATCAGATTCCCATCCATGTCATGAAGTGGGGCAAGGGCCGCGTCCTTAGGGTGCTGAAGGGAGAAAAGATTGGGTCGGTAGTCAGTGGGTAGTGGGTAGTGGGTAGGGGATAGTTTTATTTACTGGTTTATTAATTTATTATTTTTATTATGTTGCGAATAGCCATCAACGGCTTCGGGCGTATCGGGCGCGCGGCGTTCAAGATTGCGCAGACCAAGAAGAATATCGAAGTGGTCGCGCTCAACAACCCCGGCAATGTCCCGGGCCTGGCGCACTTGCTGAAATACGATACTGCCTATGGCGTGTGGCCGCATGAGGTGAAAGGCATTTCGGTGGTAGGGTCGAACGGCCGTGCGCCCGTACAGGCCGGCAAGCCCATCGGCTCCATCGTGGTGGACAAGAAGAAATATCCCATCTACGGCGACAAAGATCCTCTGCTCCTTCCGTGGAAGCGGCTCAAGGTTGATGTGGTGCTGGAGTGCACCGGCAGGTTTACCAAAGACGATGCCGCGCTCGTGCATTTGAAGGCAGGCGCCAAGCGCGTCGTGATTTCCGCGCCGACCAAAGGAGGGGAGACGCAGACGTTTTTGCTTGGCGTGAATGAGAAGGGGTATCAAGGGCAGGGAGTCATTTCCAACGCGTCCTGCACCACCAATTGCATCGCGCCGGTGACCAAGGTCGTAAGCG
>Ga0209343_10001478_pt1 | contig 31659 bp, 29 predicted proteins | sample RifCSPlowO2_02_FD_184026 | JGI IMG/M metagenome (GOLD analysis project Ga0209343, IMG submission 184026) | Groundwater microbial communities from Rifle, Colorado - Rifle CSP2_plank lowO2_0.2 (SPAdes) (version 2) | ecosystem: Environmental > Aquatic > Deep subsurface > Groundwater | place... | reverse complement strand
GCGGCTGGGGGACGCATCCGGGTTAAGCCAGTTAAGTATAAGGAAACGCTTGATGTTATTGCCGCAAATTCTTTGCTAATGGGTCAAGCAAGAAAATGAAAACGCATGCTTTTGAACAGTTGAGCGCGAAATTTGTGGCAAATTCAATAAAGTATGTTGATGAGCGACTTATTTCGGTTGTTTATTCTTCTCCACTTTGTGCACGCAGTCCCGATCTTTTTATGGTTTGGCACCCTGGTTATTACGAAAAAAATAAATTAAAATTATTTGTTAATGGGGTTGTTTTGGTTTTGAGAGAATTGTTTCGGGGTGGCATCAAGCTTGTTTTTAACCTTAAACCTTTCAATTATGTTTTGCAGGGATCAATCGCTGACAGCTTGTTGATTGTTCCCTCCAATTGTGCAATTAGTCTTGCTAATGGGACAAAAAAGACAGCTTATGTCAAAACCGACGGCACTGATGGCCTTTTTATTTTCGGCCCTGCTAAGACTTGCGGGCTGAATGAACGTAAGATCCAGACGATTGCGACAAAGCAAAAAATTGTTTTTCTTTTTTCTCTGCTAGGTGCAGGGATCAGTGCCGCTCTAGCTACTAAGGGTCAAATTACGGAACGGCTGTTATTGATTAATTACTGGTTTGCTTGGGCTTTGAGTCTCCAATGGTTGGATGACTATTATTTAGAAAAGGTCCTGTTTGAGATTGTGAGGGACAACAAGATAAATAAAATTGGATGTATTCATGAAATGCATGCGTATGCCAGGCTAGTTTGGAGAATTGCTGATAAATGTAAGATTAAAAGTTATACTGTCCAGCACGCTGCGATTTCTTCGGGAAAAGATGGTATTTCTGTTATCCGGAAGAACTGATTAGCGGGTTGAAATTGCCGTCGACAATCTATGTCTACGATGACGAAACGGCAAAAATGTTAACTCCTTACTTCCCAAATACTATTTTTAAAAAAGGCTGCAGTTCAAGATATGTTCACTGGAAGGTGGCAGGTAAGAGCACGTTTCCTGGCAAGTATTATCTGTATGTCAGCGCGCTGCCCGCTTTTGATAATGATATATTGTTTGAAATGATAAAACGCACTCTCTCTGAGGCCAACGAGTTTGTGCCACTCAGAATCAGATTGCATCCGTTTGCCATAGTGAGCAGGCAAAACAGAAATTGGTTAAAGAAAAAGGTTGAAAATAAGCAAATAGAATATCCAAAAAATAGTGGTTTAAATAATGATTTAATTAATGCGACTGCAGTAATTGGCGTGGGTTCCACTGTTTTAGAGGAAGCACTTCTTTTGGGTCGGCCGGCGATACAAATTACACATCCGGATTATTTAAGATATGTGGGAATTGGGGGAATTACGGGAACAAGAGTGATCGATCACCGGGAGTTCTCCTGGAAAGATTTACTAGCTATTACTGGGTGTGAAGTTGATGCCAATTTGGTGAGGAGTAGATTTGGCCTTTCGGAAAAAGAGATCAATTACGACGTGCTGTTTTCATAAAGACTGAGAGGAATTGATTATTGTGCTAAATAAAATTATAAAAATATATAGGCATCTTATTAATGGGGAGCTTTTGTGGCGAATCTATGAAAGAATCTTCATTTATAATGTGCCGTTCGGTCTGGGGAAGCTTTCCTTCGGTTTCTATAAGCTGATTTTTCACAATTTAATCGTTGGAAAAAACTTAAAATGTTGGGGAACGGTTGATATCCGGAAAAGTCCGGAAAGTTCAATCACCATTGGCGATAATGTGTCGATTGTCTCAAGTTTTCTAAGGGGAGGGATTGCCATCTATTCAAAATTCAAAATTAATGTATTCTTTCAAGGCAAAGTTATTATTGGAAACAATGCGGCTTTGAATGGGACATCCATTACTTGCCGCTCAACAAGCATTGAAATTATGGGTGGGACAATCATTGCCGCTAACGTAATAATTGTTGATTCAGACTTTCATGCTTTATGGCCGCCGGATGACAGGAACCACAGGATGGGCTACGAAAATGATCGGGCTGTAATAATTTGCAAGAATGTTTGGATAGGCATGAATAGTATTATTTTGAAAGGTGTAACGATCGGTGAAAATTCAATTGTTGCTGCCGGCAGTGTTGTTACCAAAGATGTCCCCGTCAATGTCATCGTCGGAGGCAATCCAGCTCGAATAATTAGGAAGCTCACATAAATAATGGTTATTTTGCTGAAGCTGAGGTTAAAGCTTTAAGGCGGCCATAAGATGAAATTTTCAATAATAATACCGTTATATAATGGGGGAGGTTTTATAGAGAAGACCTTGGATTCCGTTTTAGCCCAAACTTATAAAGATTATGAAATTGTTTTGATCAATGATGAATCTCCGGATAATGTCGATCAGGTGGTCAACCAGTATAATACAAATCACCCCGAAACAAGGTTTGTTTATTTGGAACAGAAAAATAAGGGCTTGGGGGGGGCTCGCAACACAGCGATTAGGCGCTCGAGCGGAGAGATAATTGCGATCCTTGACCAGGATGATATCTGGTATCCAGATAAGCTTGAAAAAGTGGCAGGCATATATCGAGAAAATAAGGATGTTTCTATTGTTTGTCATAACCAATATGTGAGAAATCGTGGTATAATTACGAATGTCTTTGTTATGGGGTCCCACGAAGAAAAAATGCATCGAAAGCTGTTATTGCAGGGTAATTGCCTGTCTACCTCAGCTACCACATTTAGAAGAGCTGTTATTGATGATGTTGGGTATTTTTCCGAGCAAGTAAATAAGCTTCATTTTGTAGAAGATTATGAGCTGTGGTTGAGAATGGCCTATAAGGGGCATCGATTTTATTTTATGCCAGAAATATTAGGTGAATATACTATCCATGGAGCGAATTATTCACAGCATGAAATTATTTGTAAAGGAGAACTATTTGTTTTAAACCAGCATTACAGGCTTTTAAAGCATAAAAGATTATTTGACCGGTTAAGAATTCAAAAAAGAAAATCAGACTGCCTGTTAGTCGTTGCCTATAATTTGTTTTTTCATGATAAGAGGTATTTTGCGGGAGCGCTTTATTTGCTCAGAGCGATTGCCAATTATCCATTCGTTCTTGCCAGATGTCTCAAAATATGGTCAAAATATTTATAGGAGGAAAGCAAGATTTATGATTTTAGTCACAGGCGCCAATGGTATGGTGGGAAGTTATGTGAGGGAGGTTTTTGCTGATGAGGAAGTGGTTTTGACCGATTTGCCAGAAATGGATGTGAGCAATAAAGAAAAGGTTTTTAATTTGATGGCTAAATATAAGCCGGATTATGTTTTGCATTTAGCCGCAGAAACTGACGTGGATAAATGTGAAACTGAGATTGATCATGCGTATAAGGTCAATTCAATCGGGACATATTATATTGCTTTAGCTTGTCAATGTTATGGGGCGATGATGATCTATATCAGCACCGGGGGGGTTTTTAATGGCAGCCATAACTTGGTCCATACTGAATTTGATGCTCCCGCACCACTAAATGTTTATAGCAAAGCCAAATATGAAGGGGAAAAGATTGTTCAGAGTCTTTTAAATCAATTTTATATATTTCGGGCGGGCTGGATGATCGGCGGGGGATATGAAAAAGACAAGAAATTTGTTGGTAAAATAATTGAATTGTGCAAGAAAAAACCCGAAATAAATGTTGTCAATGATAAATACGGGAGCCCAACTTTTGCTCGTGACTTTTTGCTTGGGATTAGAGCAGTTATAAAAGGTGGAAATTTTGGCTTGTACCATTTGGTGAACAAGGGCGGGGCCTGTTCGAGGTTTGAAATAGCTAAGGAAATTGTCAAAATATTAAATCTTAAAGTGAAAATTAATCCTGTTAAATCAGATTGTTTCCCTCTTCCTGCCCCAAGAGCTGAATCTGAAGCCATGCGAAATTATAAACTTAAGCTTATTGACCTGAATAATATGCCTGAATGGCAAACGTCTTTAAGGGATTACCTGGAAGAATGGAGAAAAAATAGTTGAAAATTTGTGTTATTGGGACGGGATATGTTGGCTTGGTAACGGGCGCCTGCTTGGCTAATTTAGGGAACGAAGTGTTTTGTGTTGATAAGGAAAAAAGCAGGGTTCATGGACTGATAAAGGGGCAGGTTCCGTTTTTTGAGGCAGGGCTTGAAAGCCTGGTCCTGCAAAACTTTAAGGCGAAAAGGCTTTTTTTTAGCACGGATCTTGTTTCCAGCGTTGAGAGATCTGATGTTGTCCTCATTGCCGTTGGAACGCCGTCAAAAGAATCAGGGCAGCCGGATATTTCTGCAGTGATTGAGGTTACGGGTGAAATTGCCAGGGCATTAAAGAAAAGGACAAAAAAGAGGCGCAGCAACCAGAAGTATAAAGTTATTGTAAATAAAAGTACAGTTCCAGTCGGGATGGGGGACATTGTAACCAAAATACTGCTTGAAAAAAATGTTCCCAAAAAGATGTTTGCGGTTGTTTCCAACCCGGAATTTTTAAGGGAAGGTTCTGCCATTGCAGATTTTTTGCACCCGGACCGGATTGTTATCGGAGCGTCTGATAGCCGTGCTTTTAATGTGATTGGGGAATTATACAGGCCTTTAAACGCGCATATTATTTTTACGTCCATAAAGAGCGCCGAATTGATTAAATATGCTTCGAATGCTTTTCTTGCGGCAAAAATTTCATTTATCAATGAGATAGCAAATATTTGTGAGAGAGTTGGTGCGGATGTAAAAGAAGTCGCATCAGCTATGGGACTCGACAAACGCATTGGCAGGGAGTTTTTGAACGCCGGCATTGGTTATGGAGGATCATGTTTCCCAAAAGATCTCTCGGCCTTGATCCATTTGGCGCGCGAAAATGGTTATAACCCAAAAATATTAAATTCGGTTATTGATATAAATGAATTTCAAATTGAAGCCTTTGTTAAAAAAATATTAAATTTATTGGAAAAAGCGGATAATGCCCAGATAACATTGCTGGGCTTATCCTTTAAACCAGGCACCGATGATTTGCGCGCAGCCCCGGCTTTAAAAATCGTCGAAAAATTAATTGAAAAAGGGATAAAAATTAATGTTTATGACCCATGCTTAAGGAAGAACACGACGCAGATGCGAATTGAGATTTTTAATGATGTATATTTGGCGCTCAAGGGGTCTGACGCCATGGTTTTAGTGACCGAGTGGCCGGAATTCCAGGGCCTGGACTTTGACCGCGTAAAAAATGCCCTTAAAAGGCCAATTATTATTGACGGGAGAAATGCCTATGACCCAAAGAAAATAAAGGAGCTTGGTTTTATGTATTTGGGGGTGGGAAGGTGAAAAAGCCTGGTAAAGCGTTAATAACCGGGGGGGCGGGGTTTATTGGGTCGCATCTTTGTGATGACCTTCTGGAAAAAGGCTTTGAGGTTGTTTGCCTGGATAATTTGATTACGGGAAAGGAAGCAAATATCAAGAAGCATTTTAATAATCCAAATTTTACTTTCATTAAACACGATATATCAGAACCTTTTGAATGGAAAGGAAAATTGGAGTTTATTTTGCATTTTGCTTCTCCTGCAAGCCCCGTTGATTATTTAACCCATCCGATTCAAACGTTAAAGGTGGGATCCTTTGGAGCTTTTCATGCTCTGGAGCTTGCGCGTGTAAAACAAGCTTCTTTTTTATTGGCTTCTACTTCAGAAGTTTATGGTGACCCGAAGATTTCTCCACAGCCCGAGAAATATTGGGGGAACGTAAATCCCATAGGGCCCCGTTCTGTTTATGATGAAGCAAAACGGTTTTCGGAAGCTCTGACCATGGCTTATTACCGAACCTATGGTCTGGACACGAGAATTGTCAGGCTTTTTAATACTTACGGTCCGCGCATGCGTCAGAATGATGGGAGAGTTACCCCGAATTTTATTTGCCAGGCTTTGCGCGGAAAACCATTGACAGTGTATGGCGACGGGCAACAGACAAGGAGCCTGTGCTATGTTTCAGATACAGTAAATGGTATTTATAAATTAATGCTTTCTGACCTCCATGACCCTGTAAATATTGGTAATCCACATGAAAAAACCATTCTTGATCTGGCAAAAATAATTATTCGACTTACTAAAAGCAAGTCGAAAGTCAAATATGATCCTTTGCCTGTGGATGACCCCAAAAAAAGAAAACCTGCAATTGAAAAAGCTAAAAAACTTTTAGGATGGGAACCTAAAGTTAATCTTAGAGATGGTTTGACAGAAACAATCCAATGGTTTAGTAACTATGAGATATAAAAAAGTGCTCCTGGTCTCCCCGGTTTTCACAAAAGGGAGAAATCGCTCTTCACTCCATCCCCCGACGGGGATTGGTTATGTTGCAGAAGCTTTGCAAAAAGCGGGCGTTTCTGTGAGCGTTCTTGATATGAATTTAGGTTATTCTTTCGAAGACCTGGGAAAATGGATTGATGAATTTAATCCGGAACTAATAGGCTTTTCGGCTATGACTCTTGGTTATCGGCATTTTTACAATTTCATTGAGCGGGTTAAGAAAAAGTACCCCAAAATAAAAATTGTTGTTGGCGGAGCGCATATTTCTTCGTTGCGGGAAAATGTGTTGATGGAATGCTCCGCAATTGATTACGGCATTATTTATGAGGGAGACATTAGTTCTGCACAGCTTTGCGCGGGAGAAGATTTAGACAATATCCAGGGGCTTATTTATCGTGATAATGATCAAATTATATTAAATAAGCATGAATATTTTATCAAAGACCTTGATCAAATTCATTTTCCGAAATTTGAATTATTTGAAATGGGAAAATACCCGACCAAACAAATTGGCATTGTCACTTCAAGGGGATGTCCATATCAATGTGTTTATTGCTCCGCTCCTGTATCAATTGGCAAAGCCTTTCGGGTCCGCAGCGCGCAAAATATTGTTGCTGAGATCAATTACTGGTACTCCAGGGGATATAATGATATTTTGATCCTTGATGACAACTTTACGCTTCTGCGCGGGCGGGTGGAGGAAATTTGTCGTTTATTGATCCAGGCCAGACATAAGGACTTGCGCATAAAGTGTCCGAATGGTATCAGGGCGGATAAAGTTGATTTTGAACTTTTGAAAATGATGAAAGCGGCTGGATTTGATTTTATTGCGTTTGGAGTTGAATCTGCCAGCAACAAAGTGCTGAATAATTTAAAAAAAGGAGAAAACATTCAAATAATTGAAAAACGCATAAAAGAGGCGTGTGAACTTGGTTTTGACGTTGACCTGTTTTTTCTTATTGGTTCACCGGGAGAAACGATGGAAGATGTTCAAATGTCTTTTGATCTAGCCTTGCGGTATCCATTGCGAAGAGCTATTTTTTACAACCTCATCCCATTACCGTCTACAGAGCTTACCGGCTGGCTAATTAAAAATAATTACCTTGTCTATCCAATGGAGGATATTTTAAACAATGCTTCCTATTATGCAAATTTCCCATGCTTTTATACCCCCGAGTTATCTATCAGTGAAAGAAAAAAAGCCGTAAAAATGGGGAAAGATGTGATGATAACGATCAGAAGAAGGTTTGTTGAAAGAAAAATAATCGGGCCTTATCTTTTCAGAAGGATATTCAGCAAAATATATACTCTGCCAATCTTGGATGACATGCTGAACAATAATCGGTTTATTGTTTGGGCAAAAGAGAAGCTTAAAAACGCTTTTGTAAAGGTACGCAGTCAATTAGCATGAAAATCGTTTTCTTTATGGAAAGTTACTATTGCGGCGGGGTCGATACCTTAGTGATAAACCTCATCAATAATTGGCCGAATGATATTGATGAACTTAAATTAATTTGCAATAAAGATCATGCCGGCATCGAATCTATCCAAAGCAGAATAAAAAGATCTTGTGAGTTTGTCTTGAATAAACACCAGCCATTTACGGGTATTTTCATCAACAAAAATACTAAATCATCTTTTGATCGAATGAAAAGGATGGTATTGAAAGTGTTTTCTCCGATATTGAGATATCTTTATTTAGCCCATAATATTTTTGCCTTAAGAAAAATAATTATGCAAAATGATCCTGATCGGATGTTGATCGTAAATGGGGGCTATCCGGGAGGCGATTCATGCAGGGCGGCAGCAATTTGTTGGGGATTGTTCAGCAGAAAAGCGTTGAGTATCCACAGCTATCATGGAATAGCCACAAAGGCAACCTTACCAGTAATGCTGCAGGAGCGTATTGTTGATTATCTTCTTGCCAAATTAACTAAAATATTTATTACGGATACGCAGGCTACCGCCAAAACGATGTCGAGCCGGAAAGTGATCAGCCGCTTTTGCAAGATAATAAATATTTATCCTGGGGTTGAATTGATGGAAGAAAATGGCAAGGCAACAAATTTAAGAAATGAATTAAATATTCCACAGGACAGGTTAATGTGTCTAATGCTGGGAAACTATACCTTTCACAAAAACTATGACAAAGGACACAAATTTTTATTTCGGGCATTTAAGAAGGTTGTAAAGAATATCCCTAGGGCGTATTTGCTTATTTGCGGGGACGGATCTTGTGAGGAAATCAAGAGAGTTCATCGGTTTGTTTTGGAAATGAATTTGGAAAATAATATTCATCTCTCAGGATTCAGGAAAGACATCCCGTCGTTATTGAAACAATCTGATCTTCTTTTGCTACCGGCGCAGGCGTTTGAATGTTTTGGCATAGTCTGTGTTGAAGCAATGGCTTCCCACATTCCGGTGGTTGCTACCAGAGTGGGTGGGATCCCCGAAGTTGTCGTTGATGGCCAAGGTGGATACTGTGTTGAAAAAGAGGATGTTGATACATATGCTGACCGTATGATTAAATTTTTGGAAGATGAAGCCTTTAGAAAAGAACAGGGGGAGAAAGGGTTCCAAAGGTATAAAACTCATTTTACAGCCGATCATATGGCAAAAGAATATGCGAGATTAATTTGTGAAACATAGGTTTTGCTATGAAAAAAATTGAATTAAAATTGATGCTAAATCGCAGTCGAAATGAAATGAGAGTTTTAATCGTCGGAGCCGGCGCTGCAGGCAAAATGATCTTGAAGGAAATGCTGAACTTTCCCCAGCTTAAGTATAAACCTGTCGGTTTTATTGATGATGATCCAAATAAAAAAGGAATGTTTGTTTATCGATTTCCAGTTCTTGGTAGATCTTTGAATATTCCGCTTATTGTAAAAAAACATAAAATTGACCAGATAATCATCGCCATTCCAAGCGCAAACCGCGCGAAGATCAAAAAGATCATACAATTGTGTGAAGGAAGCAAGGCTGAATTTAGGATTCTCCCTGGGATTTGGGAACTAATAGACGGGACGGTCCATCTAAATCAAATTAGAAACGTTGAAATTGAGGATTTATTAAGAAGAGAACCGGTTAAAACTGAAGCTGGCGATACGCTTTCTTTTTTGTCCGGGAAGACGGTTTTAGTTAGTGGTGCAGGCGGGTCAATTGGTTCTGAATTATGCCGCCAAATCTGCAAAGCGAAGCCTTCAAAGCTGGTTCTTTTAGGCAAAGGGGAAAACAGTATTTTTGAAATCAGGTTTGAACTGGAAAATAAATTTCCAGGCCAATTATTGCGCGCTTGCATTGCAGATGTCAGGGATAAAAACAGAATTGCAAATATCTTTTCCAATGAGAAACCCGATATCGTCTTTCATGCGGCAGCCCATAAACATGTAACTTTGATGGAAGAAAATCCGGAAGAGGCAGTGCTAAATAATGTTTTAGGAACAAAAAACATAGTTAATGCTGCAGGAAAATATAAGGTTGAAGCGTTCATCCTGGTCTCAACGGACAAGGCCGTGCATCCGATTAGTATTATGGGCGCGACGAAAAAAATAGCCGAGATGATCGTTCAGGCAAAATCCTTCTCTAAATACAAAACAAAATTCATGGCGGTCCGTTTTGGAAATGTTTTGGGGAGCAGGGGGAGCATTGTTCCAATTTTTAAAAAACAGATCGCGGCAGGCGGGCCGGTAACGGTTTCTCATCCTGATGTGCGAAGATATTTTATGACAATCCCCGAAGCGGTCCAGCTGGTGATAGCGGCAAGCGCTATTGGACGAGGAGGGGAAGTATTCATTCTTGATATGGGAAATCCTGTTAAAATCATGGACCTTGCAAAAGATATGATCAGATTGTCTGGTTTTGAAGAAGCAACCGACATAAAAATTAAAATTACCCACCTTAAACAAGGCGAAAAATTGTTCGAAGAGATATTAACGATGAATGAAAGAAACTTAACAACAACACATCAAAAGATATTTATTTCTCCTCCGTTAAAAATATCGACAAGAGAATTGTATAAGACCATCTGCGGTTTAAAAAGGCTTTCATTACAAGGCAAAACGGCCGATCTTAAAGAAAAAATGTTTGCTTTTATCGATAGGATAAATAAAGAGGCCGGATGATTGATTGTTTTGAAGAAAAAAATTCGGAACATATGAACAACACTAATTCGGTCATTTTTTCAATAATTATCCCTACATATAACCGGGCCGAAAAGCTTCAGCGGGCGCTGGATTCGGTAGCTTCCCAAACTTTTCCTGATTATGAAGTTATTGTCTGTGATGATGGTTCTAGGGACCATACGCAGCAGGTGATTAATATTTATTCGCGCAAAATGGATTTAAAGTTTATCCTTGGCAAGCATTGGGGCGGGCCGGCCCGTCCCAGGAATAATGGGTTAAAAATCGCGCGCGGAGAATTCGTGGCTTTTCTTGATGCGGATGACTGGTGGTATCCAAATAAATTGGAGGAAGCGAATAAATATTTGTATGACGCGGATTTTGTTTATCATGATTTGGACGTTTACACGCAACGCGGCAAAAGGGGCACCCAAAAAGTAAAAGGAAGGCATTTGAGATCACCAAAATTTGTTGATCTAATGAAAAATGAAAATGCAATTATCAATTCAAGTGCTGTAATAAGAAGAAGTGTTCTTAATCTTGCTGGAGAGCTGGACGAAGACAGGAATTTGATCTCTGTGGAAGATTTTGATCTTTGGCTGCGAGTTGCAAAAATTACTGAGAAATTTTCTTATATTCCAAAGTCCCTGGGAGCATATTGGATGGATTGCGATAATATATCAATGGCTTCGGAAAAATTAGTAAGGAGGGTCAAATCTATTTATAATAAGCATCTTGCCTCTTTGTCAGACGCGGACAAGGCGCAGGCCGAAATGATAATGAGTTATCTTATTGGCAGGACCAAGCAAAAACTTGGTTTAACCAGGGAAGCAGTTGGATTTTTCAAGAAGTCGATTAAATCAAAAAACCTTAAATATAAATTAAGATCGCTTTTTCTGCTTATTACAAGCGGTTTCAAATTGTTCTTTAGGATTTCTGCATGATGATCAAATTATTCCTTTTCTCTTTGCCATTTCTGTCCTTCTCATTATTTAAGTTTAGCGGAGAAGATTTGTTGGTTTCTTATTTTACCTCCGCACTTTTGATCTTAAATTTATTTATACAAAAGAAAGATGCAAAGATCTATTTTCCGAGGGAGGCAATGATTTTTCTCTCTTTTCTGGGATATTTAAGCATAGTTCTGGCATTTAAATATTTTGCCGGGACAATAATTGCAAAGAACCTGTCTCAATTTGTTGTTTTTGTGATTTATTTTATTTTTTATTTATTGATTGTGAACGTGCTTTATCTGCAAAAATACCGGATTATTTCTAAAATTGTCAGCTATTTTGTTTTCTTTTGTGTGGTTTTTTCTATTTACGCTTATTTTCAGGCATTTTTACCTTCGCAAGCTATGTTTTATACGTTCTTTAGAAATGCCAGCAGTACTTTTAACATTTGGTCGCCATTTTTATTTAAAACAAAAGAAACGTACGCTACCTTTCTAGGCCTTCAAAGAGTGACGGGTCTTGCTCCAGAGCCTACAATGTGGGCGATGTTTTTGGCGGTTCCTTTGGCGCTCTTGTTTCCCCGGTTATATTTTCGTTTCAACCTGAAAACTTTGGCGGCTTTTTTGGTGATTTTTTTCTGCCTTTTGTTAACCTATGGAAGGGCGGGTTGGCTTGGTTTGTTTTTAGCCCTGCTTTTATTTCCTCTTTTTTTCATAAAGGGATTAAAGAAAAAAATATATATTTTGTCATATATTGTGGTTTTAATCATAGCATTGTTCTTTATCTTTTATATGGATTTTTCTTTGGGTATTGATTATTCTAAGATAGAAAGATTCTGGGGAATGTCAAATGCCTGGAATATGTTTGTGCATAACCCTGTGTTTGGGGTTGGTGTGGGTGGTTTTGAGACAAACCGCGAGGGTTATCTTTTTCAACCGGGTGGTACCTATAGCAATGGGGTGGGAGGAAACTACGCGTACAATTTTTATCTAAGGATACTTGCCGAAACCGGCATAGTTGGATTGTTTTTCTGGATATTATTTATCAGGCGCGTCTTTAAAAAAATATTTTGGACGTTTGATTATGTGAAAAGAAGCGAGGATCAAAAAACAATTGTTTCCGGACTGGGATTAGCATTCTTTTCTATTTTGTTTTCATGGATAAATTTCGATGCGATTAATTTTATGTACATCTGGTTTATTTTTGCTCTGATTACTGCTTTGCCAGGGATTATCATGAGGGAACAAAAAAATGCGGATAGCAATTGATTTAACCTCGATTCCTTCCGAGTTAACCGGTGTAGGCTGGTATGTTAAAAACCTGTTGGGTGCGCTGTCCGAAATTGACAATACAAACAGTTATTTTGTTTTTGTTGGAAAAAATAACATCCACAGGTTTAAAATCGATAAAAACAACTTTACATTTATTGGCATTGTATTTTATTTAAAAATATCCAGAGTGATTTGGGAGCAGTGTATCTTGCCTTTGCATTTATTAATACGCAAGATAGGAATATTGCATTCGCCCCACTACACCACCCCTTTATTCGGTTGGTGGTTTAAACGCCTCGTTACTTTCCCCGACATGACTTTTTTACTTTTTCCAGAAAAACACATTAAGACAAAAGTAATGTTTTTTCAATGGATGATAAAAAAAACCAGTCGCAGGGCGGATTTGATTGTCGCAATTTCAGAATCAACAAAGCGGGACATAATTCGATTGTTAGGTGTCCCGGATCAAGGCATTATTACAACTTTACTTGCTGTTTCACCAGGTTATGAAAGAGGGATAATAAAAGAAGAATTGAATGAGGTGTTAATAAAATACGGTTTGCCGCAAAAATATATTTTATATGTCGGGACAATTGAACCGCGGAAAAACATATTGGGTTTAGTCAAGGCATTCTCAATGTTGAGCGATAAAATAAGGAATGAGTATAAATTGGTAATTGCAGGAAAGAAAGGATGGCATTATAAGGAAATTTTTGAATATGTCAGTGTGAATAATTTGAGTAAGAATGTCGGTTTTACAGGGTATGTCGACGAGCATGATTTGCCGTTATTATTTAACGGTGCGGCGCTGTTTGTTTATCCTTCGATTTATGAAGGTTTTGGTATCCCTGTGCTGGAAGCTTTAAGCTGCGGTGTCCCGACGATTACGTCAAATGTTTCATCGATGCCTGAAATAGCGGGTGATGCCGCATTATTAGTTGCCCCCAATGATATTTCGGCAATTAAATCCGCGATCGAAGAGGTTTTAACCGACCCTGATCTAGCGCGGGATCTTTGTTTAAAGGGGATCAAACAGGCAAAGAAATTTTCCTGGGAAAAGTGCGCTCGGGAAACATTGGATGTCTATAATCGTTTGTGTAAAATCCAAGCAGGATGTTAATGGGAAAATTTATTATTTGGGTTTTAATCAATGTATTTGTTTTCCTGGCGGCCGTTTTTTCCCTGGAAATAGTGGTGCGGATTGTATTTCCCCGCATCAATTTACAAGGTATGGACCGACATTTATTTGTTGCCAATAAATTGGGGAATTCCTATGGGTTAAGATCGTCAGCTGAAGGATATATCTTTGGCGAACGGATCAAAACAGATGCAATTGGCTTGCGTATTGACCCATCTTTGAACTTTGATAGGAAAAACAGGAAGGGGATCCTCTTTGTGGGGGATTCCATTGCTTGTGGGACAGGTGTTCCTGCCTCAAGGTCGTTTCCATTCCTGATCCAAAAATATTTTGACGGTTATCATGTTTACAATGCTGCAATCCATGGTTATGAAATTGATAATTATCTCAATGCGATTAACTATCTTATTCCTAAAATAAACTGTGAGACAATCGTCGTTTGTATTTGTCTAAATGATTTTACCCCGATTTCCCAGAAAATAATTTTGGCGGAAGTTAATAAAAACGCCGAAAATGAGAATGTCCGAAGTCTGTTTTCGCGTATTAATAATTCTTTTTTTAATTTTAACGAACAACTGCGGCACCGTTCAAAGGCTTACAACTTGATCAAAGGAGTGTTTTCCAACGCTTCCCAGCACTATTCTATGGCTGACAAAAGACTTTATGCTTACCCTGAAACCGAACAATATATTGCGCAAGAATTTCGTGCCATTCAGAAACTTGCCCTCAAAAACCAGAAAAAAGTTGTGTTTTTTGTTTTTCCGTATGAATACCAACTGCACAGCAATTTACAGTATAATGAAATTAATCATCCACAAGAAGTAATCAAGCGGGCTGCGAAGCGTGAAGCTGTTTTGTTGGTTGATTTATATCCCTTTTTAAAGGAATTTGTCAGCAGACATGGGCAGGATTCAAGAGCGCTTTATTTGTTTGGCGACCCAATGCATCTTTCAGTATTAGGCCACGAGATTGCGGCAAAAGCCATATCCAAGGAATTAAAAGAGAGAAAACTAACAAATTAGATGGGGAAATTGTGAAAATAAAAATAAGCCCAAAATGGATGGGTTTGATCATTTTTTTATTAGCCGTTTTTATCAGACTAATAGGAAATTATTTTGTTGAGGCAACGATATTGCATAAGCCTTTTATTGTTTCTGGGGAAGCATTTTATAAGGATAGGACGCCTACAACTGACACCCTAAATTATAAATATACCGCAAAATCATTAATTGAAGGGCATGGATATGCGGTGAGATTTACCGATTGGGAAGAGGCTCAAGCAGACCAAAATTCGCGCTATCCTGTCGAAAAATATCCCTGGTTGAACGCATTATTTGTTAAAGATGCTGATGGATATTTTAAACACAAGCAGGTTCCTCCCGTATATCCATTATTTTTAGCGGTTTCTTTGCTTTTATTTGGCATCAGTACTTTTTCTTATTTTATTCCCCAGGTGTTATTAGGAGGCTTGAGCAGTGTTTTGGTTTATTTAATCACAAAAAAAAAATTCAATGAAAAGATTGCAATCCTTGCAGGCCTGATAACGGCCTTGTATCCGGAGCTTATTTTTACTTCTTACATGGTTAGGGTAGAACTGCTGTTTATTTTTTTGCTGCTATCATGCTTTTGGCTTTTACAGGGCGATTATTCAAAAAAGAATCTCTATCTTGCAGGCCTTACAGGCGCTATTTTGGGATTGGCAGTCTTAACAAGGCTCACTCTCCTCTTTTTTGTCCCCATAATATTTATTTGGGAATATTTTTGCAGCGGCGAAAAAAAAGCCGCTAAAATTAAGTACTTGTTTATTTTGTTCGTTTCTTTTCTTTTTGTTCTTTTGCCATGGGCAATTCGTAATTACATGGTTTTTGGCAGCTTCACAATAATGACGGATGAAGTAGGGACGATCGTTACAAAAATACCTCTTTCAGAGTATAATAATTCAATTTCAACTGCCCCATCATATCTTCTGGTATGGATTAAAATGATATTAATTGATCCCATTGATTTTCTCAAAGAAAGTTTCTACCGGTTTGTGCTTTATTTGAGCCCATTTACTTCTTATATGAACTTTTCCGCGAAATTATTAAAAGGTCTCAGCTGGCTGTTTGTTTTTCCGGCCTCATTCCTGGGAATGGTTTTGGCGGCTAAAAGATATTGGGTTAGTTCTGGCCTCATAATTCTGTTTATACTGTATTATATATTAATGCACAGTATGAGCTTTGTTGACAGGGGTTTGACCTATCGTTATCCTATTTTACCCTTTCTTTCAATTTTTTCTGCTTATGGATATTGGTATATTTATGACAGGTTTAAGCAGAGAAAACGCGGCAATAAGTAAAAGGTTCTATTTAAGATGAAGAATAATAATATTAAAATTGCTTTAGTTAATCCACGCATTGAAAGCTACTCAAGCACCCTCCCTCCTTTAGGTCTCCTTTATATTGCAGGCGTACTTGAGAAAAATGGTTTTAATGTGAAGGTTTTCGACATATATCCCTATGATGACCGGGATATTTCCGCATTAATATCATATCGGCCTGATGTAGTTGGAATGACAATTCTTACCGATTACGTGTCAAGGTCTTTATATATTTCAGACATAATTCACCTTGAGATACCAAATAGTCTGTTTATTATTGGCGGGGTTCATGTTACCTCACTTCCTGAAGAAAGCCTTCTTGAATTCAAGGCTCGTATTGCTATTATCGGTGAAGCTGAATATACCATGCTTGAATTATGCAGTCACATAGCAGAAAATTCAAATTGGATAGATACCCGGGGAATTGGTTTTTTAAGCGATGCCGGCGTTTATGTGCATACTCAACCCAGACCATTTATTTCAGACCTTGATGAGTTGCCGTTCCCAGCCAGACACCTATTAAAGTTTGAAGACTATTTGATCCCCCCAGGGATAATACGCGGGTATTGGTCGGAAAGATCGACCGCCGTTATGACCAGCCGGGGATGTCCTTTTGAGTGTATCTGGTGTGGAAGCCAGTGTACTTTTGGCAGAAAGGTAAGATATCGCAGCATCGACAATGTACTCGACGAGTTTGAACAGCTGATCAAAGATTTCCAGGTGGACGCAATCTGGATTGTGGATGATACTTTTACACTTAAAAAAGAGAGAGTAATTGAGTTTTGTGAAAAGATTATTAAAAGAAAAATTAAGTTAACCCTCGGATGCCAGGCGCATGTCAAGACAGCCGATGAAGAGATGTTTAAGATGATGAAGAAGGCCGGCTTTATCCAGGTTGATTTTGGGGTGGAAAGCGGTTCGGATAAAGTTTTGAGATCGTTAAAAAAGAATTCTGATGCCGTCTCTATTAAGAAGGCGTTTAAATTAGCAAAAAAATCCGGACTAAGGACGCTGGCGACATTTATGTTTGGTTCCCCGTCTGAAAGGGAAGCAGATGTTGAGGCGACCATGCGCTTAGCAAAAGAAATAAATCCGAATTTTGCCAGCTCGTTTTTTATCACTCCCTATCCGGGAACAGAGCTTATGACAATGGCAAAAGAAAATCATTGGATTTCAAATGACGATCGGCGCAGTGTCGGCCTGAAAAACGGCCCCATGCTTAAAGTTTATTTTTCCGAAAAAGAACTTTTAAAAATCCGTTCGCGTTTCCAAAGAATGTTTGTTTTGCGTAATTTTTTGAGCCTTTTCTTTTTTCCCCGTTACATAATAAAAGCTCTTCTACTCCTTATGCATTATCCTTTCGGGGTTGTTTTGGGAGCCAGAAAATTATTAAAAACGCATGTATTGGATGATTTTATTTTTGAGTTTCTTATTTATTATGTGAAAGAAAGGGCAAATAGGAAGAGAAAATATGAAAATCTGTAGAATTACCCCCGCCTATTTGCCATATGAGCTTGGAGGAGGGATTATTTTTGCCGAAAATATAACGAAAGAATTAGCTGCTCGGAATTATGAAAATATCGTTATTACGATAATTCCAAATAATGGTGATTCCTTTGCTGAAGAAAAGAATATCAAGGTTTTTGGCTTTTCTCCCTTTAATATAGCGACATTACACAATATCAGGAAAAAAAATATTGTAGGCCAGGCGCTTTGGACGGTTCTGGACATATATAGCTTTTATTCTTATCAGAAAATAAGAGAAATTCTTGTTAAAGAGAAACCGGACGTTGTCCATGTCCATACGCCGATCGGTATGACTTTGTCTGTATTTGCCGCTGCAAAAAGCCTGGGGTTGCCCGTTGTATTTACTTTGCATGACTACTTATTGCTTTGCAGGAGGGTTACGCTTTTGCATGCCTCTGGTGAAATATGCACAAATAAAAATGTTAATCCTTTATGCCGCCTTTACAGAGTATTTACGAGAGGTATTATTAACAACAAAGTTGATGTTGTTACCGCTCCATCAAAGTTTATTTTGGATATATTCGGAAAAAACGGTTTTTTTCATGATGCCAGGAAGATTGTTCTGCCGCACGGGGTGGAAATAAATATAAAAAGACCTGACCCCGCAAGAGATTTGGAGGGCAGCCAAAAAACCTTTAATATTTTGTATGTTGGAGGACTAACAATAAATAAAGGGGTCCAGGTTTTGTTAAACGCTTTTAAACAGATTAACAACGAAAAAGTAAACTTGCATATTGTGGGCAGCGGGGTCTATGAAAATGATTTGAAGAAAATTGCCTTAAATGACAGGAGAATTTTCTTTCATGGTAAATTTCCCCATGAGAAAATCCAGGAATTTTATGCTATGGCCGATGTATTAGTTGTTCCTTCAATATGGTATGAGACTTTTGGGCGGGTTATTTTAGAGGCCTTTAATTTTGGCGTTCCAGTCATCTGTTCAAATATCGGCGGCATGCCGGAATTAATTGCTGATAACTATAATGGGGTTTTGTTTGAAGCGGGGGATATGGATTCTCTGCAAAAGGTGATTCTCAAATTAATAGCATTTCCGGAAAAATTAAAAATGATGAAAATAAATGCCTGCGAAACCGCAAAAAAATATCCCTTTAGTAAATCTGTTGATGCTCTGATCGAAATTTATAACAAAGCGATTGAAACAAATAGAAGCAGGAAATAATATGTGCGGCATTGTCGGAATTTTAAATAAAAATAATCAGGCGATTGAAAGCGGATTGTTAACCCGGATGAGAGATGTCATGCTTTCTCGCGGTCCGGATGATGCGGGTATTTGGATGGAGGGACCCGTTGGTTTTGGTCATCGCAGACTTTCTATCATTGATCTCTCGAGCTTAGGCCGCCAACCAATGGTTGACGAAGAAACAGGAGCTGTTATTGTTTATAATGGAGAGGTTTACAATTATCAGGAAATAAGAGAGGAGCTTAAGAAATACGGGATTAAATTTATGAGCCAGACGGATACGGAGGTTGTCCTGAAAGCCTATCGAAAATGGGGCAGGACGTGCGTCAACAAATTTATTGGGATGTTTTCTTTTGCGATTTGGGACCAGAAATTAAGGGGGATTTTTTTAGCCCGTGACAGGATGGGGATCAAGCCGCTGTATTATTACGCAAGCGATAAAGTTTTTCTTTTTGCTTCCCGGCTGGGTGCTCTGCTGCAGAACCCTTTGTGCCCGCGAGAGATTGATCCCTCTTCTCTTAGCCTTTATTTGAATATGGGCTTTGTCCCGTCTCCGCGATCGATTTTAGCAGGCGTAAAAAAACTGCGTCCTGGCCATACTCTCTGGGTTGATGGCAAAAGTATTAATGAGAATTGCTATTGGAGCCTTGATTCTATTAAAATCGACCCGCTTAAAATAAAAAAACCGGAAGATGAATTGGTCGAGGAGCTGGATTATTTGTTAAGAAGCTCCGTTAAAATGCGTTTAATTTCAGATGTGCCGCTTGGTTCATTTTTATCGGGGGGAATTGATTCTTCCCTGGTTACGGCTTTGATGTGCCAATATAAGAGTAATCTTCCAAAAACATTTACGATCGGGTTTGATGATCAGGAATATGATGAATCACTTTATGCCAGGAAGATTGCACAGTATTTGGGAACATCCCATCATGAAAGAATCATGCGGAGCCAGGATTTATTGTCTTTGCTCAACACCAATAGGCTTTCTTTTGATGAGCCTTTTGCCGATAGTTCAAGCCTGCCCACAATGCTTGTTTCCCGGTTTGCAAGAGAACAGGTGACTGTCTGCCTCAGCGGGGATGGCGGAGATGAACTTTTTGGCGGGTACCACTGTTATTTAATCCCATTTTACTTGCGGTATGCTTATTATTTGCCGCAAAATTTGCGCTCTCTCATCGGTAAAATAATTTCGGGGGCAGCCAGCCAAAAATATAAGATTGTTGGGGAAGCGCTGGTTAAAGAGGATCTCATCTCATCATTTGACTTTCTCCGTGGGATCACCGGTTCCCATCCTCTCCAGTCCTTGTTTGACAGAGATGCGCTTGATAGTGCTTCTTTATATCGGGAACGCCTCAAAAGTATTCCAGAAATGGACGAGATCTCAAAATTCTGCCGTATTGATGCCGCCTATTATCTAACGGATGATAGTCTGCAAAAACTTGACGTTGCTTCCATGGCAGTGAGTCTTGAGGCAAGGGTTCCCGTCTTGGACCATCGCGTTGTTGAATTTTCCCTTTCTCTCCCATTGAAATACAAAATTGGTGTAGGGGAGAATAAAAGACTGTTGAAAAAGGTGCTCAATAAATATATACCAGCGCAATATTTTCGAAGGCCCAAAAGAGGGTTTTCAACTCCCATGCATAAGTGGCTTCGTACAGAGTTAAAAGAAATGCTTTGCGATGAATTATCCTCCTCAAGGGTGAAAAAATTCTGGCCATTAGATCCACGTGCAATTGAAAATTTAATTGCGCAGCATTTATCCGGTCAACAAAATAATGCACAATTATTGTGGGCATTGCTTTGCCTTTTTCGGTGGAAGAATAGTTTTTTGGAGCCATCTTTGTCAAAATAAAAGCCAATGAATAATAGAATTTTTTTGGTCCAATTTAAACTGGAATACAAAGCGCCCCCGCTGGGACTATTATATATTGCGGATGCGCTTGAAAAATCCGGCTTCGCAGTTAAGCTCTTTTATGTGAACTCAAATGAAGTGGAAAATGTTTCCCGCCAAATTCTTGCTGAAAAACCCTTGTTTGCGGGTTTATCCTGCTTTACCTCGCACGCCTTAAAACCTTCTATCCTGCTTTCAAAGATGATAAAAAAATCAAACCAGAGGATCCCTATTGTTTGGGGCGGGATCCATGCTTCTTTGTTCCCTGAAGAATGTTTAAATGAAGATTATATTGATATGGTTGTAATTGGAGAAGGCGAAAAAAATATTGTTAGACTGGCTGAAAACCTAAAATTCTGCCGCTCTTTAGAGAATATCGAAGGGATCGGATATAAAGTTGGAAAAAAGCAATTTATAACGCCTGCAGGAGTTTTTTATGACAATTTAGATGAATATGAACCGGCATGGAAGCATATTAACCTTGAGGACTGCCTCAAAGAGGACTTTGGACGAAAACGTGTTATTTCGCTCATAACCAGCCGCGGATGTCCTTTTAACTGTGCTTTTTGCTGGAACATTAATTTTTATAAGAGACGCTGGAGAGGGATAAGCGCCCGGAAAATTATTGAACAAATAAATCATTTAAAAAAGAACCATAAAATTGACGGAGTTATTTTTGAAGACAGCAACTTTCTTATAGATAAAAAGAAAGTATTTCAGATTGTCCACAATATTATGATCGATTGGGGGGCCAGTGTACGCGCCGAAGCCTTAAATGATGAAGTTATGGCTGTCTTCAAAGAAAATGGATGTAAATTTCTGTTCGTTGGTGCAGAGTCTGGTTCACAAAAGATGTTGGATTTAATGCATAAGGACATTAAAGTTAAGGATATTATCAATGCGGCTAGGCTATGTGAGAAGTACGATATTATTGGAAGATTTTCTTTTATGGCGGGTTTTCCCGGGGAAACAGAAAGCGATTTGTTTAATACCATGGATTTAATTACGCAGCTTGTTGATAAGTATAAAAGAGTAAAAATCTTTGGGCCCAAATTGTTCACTCCTTATCCGGGAACAGAATTTTATGAAAAGGCCATAGAACTTGGCTTTAAACCGCCTGCCGAGCTAAAAAATTGGGCTGATTTTACCAGGAACAGGTGTCACTTGCCCTGGGTCAAAAACAAAGCAGCCATCGAATCGCTGCAGTTTATTAATATGCTGGCCCATAATTACCCAAAGGGAATTATGGGAGGATTGGTTAAAAAAATAGAAGAATACAGATGGAAAAATAAGTTTCTGCTCTTTCCTTTCGAAATCAAGCTGGTCAGCTTTCTCCATGCGAATCAAAGAGTGAATCGTTTATTAACGAAAATATATGGGGATGATGGAACGGGAAAAGAATGAAATGAAGAAACCTGACTCATGCAATAAGTAAAATGAAAAAAACTATCCTCATTATTCATATTTTCCTCATATTTTTTTGTTTGGCCATTTTGTTTTCAATTATATTGCAGCGAAGCATATCCCCGGTGGTTTTTACATTATCTTTCAAGAGATTGCTTGTTTTTATAGCAGCATCACTGTTTGGCATTTATCTGGTTTTTTCTTTGTTCAATGCAAAACTTGCTGAAACTAATATTTTAATTTTTGCCGGGATCTTTGCAGGCGTAATATTGCTTGAAACCATTCTAAGAGGATATCCGACTCTGATCCCTGCGAAATTTATTTCATATTTTGATTCCCCATGGCTAAAAAAATTGCAAAAGCGCACGGGCTTGAAGGCCGCGGTGATTATCGGGGAGAAGGGATGTTTTACTCCCATATGCCGTTTAATAAAATTAATATGGAATCGGCAGAAGACCGTTTAAAGGGTGCTGCGATAATCGATGAGCTGGGTTTTAGAAATTCAGTTTCTTATCAGAAAAAGGCAGACATTGTTTTATTGGGGGATTCGCTTGTGTTCGGACTCGATTCCCCCTTGGACCTTGGTGAGGCTCTAAGAAAGAAGGGGTTGAAGATCCTGAATTTGGCAATGTCCGGGTATTCGCCAGAGCATTGGGTCGAGGCATTTTACCGGTATGGAGTAAAAACAAAACCGCGCTATGTAATAGCTTTTTTATTCGATGGCAATGATTTTCAAGATGCGGAAAGATATCAGGTACTCTCAATAAATAAGCAATCCTATAGGGAATATTTAGGCCTGAATACGCAGATCAGCTTTGTCAATCGAGACCCACTTTTAAATTCAATCTTATGTATAAATCACTCTTATTTTTTTTCATTCTTTCGGGCGCTCCTGCATTATCCCTGGCAAAAGCACATTGACCATGGAATTGTTGATCAAATTAATATTGCCGGGAAGTCCCACAAGGTCTGGTATTATCTGTTTACTCCCGATCCCAAAATTGTCAAAAGTAACAGTTTTAAAATAGTATTTGATGCCGTTAAGAAAATAAAGGTTGCTTGCAAAAAGAACGATTCCAAGTTTGCGCTTGTTTATCTGCCTGCACATTCAACTGTTTGTGCGCCGTATTCGAATTTGGAAGAGGTTAAGGTTTTGGTCAAGCACCAAAAATTCATCAGCGAAAAGATCATGTTCTTATGTTCTCAAGAAGGGATCCAATTTCTGGATCCCACGAAGTTATTTCAGGATGCGGGCTTAAAAAGTAAACTATTTTTACGCAATGGGAACGATACACATTTGCACCCCGAAGGCATTGAAATATTAGCCAAGTTTATTATTGCAAAGCTGCAAATTAAATTGTATAGTAAATAACAAGTGTCAAAAACATTAAAAATCATTAGCCTCATGTTTTCGGTGTTTTCCTTTTTAATTGCCGCTGCTTTGGCAAGCCAAGGGAGTATTTTGCCTGAGGTTTTTATTTTTTCCTTTGCCAGATTTTTATTTATAATTTTGATGTTGGTGCTTTCTGTTTATTTCTTTGTTTCAATGTTTTTCAGAAAATTAGCGGAAATAAATTTTTTTACGCTTTTCGGACTCTCCTGCGGATTGCTCTTGTTTGAATTGATTTTTAATATTTATCCGGGATTGATCCCTTTGAGGCTGGTCAATTCTTTTGATGCCGCGCTCAGGAAAAACATTGTAAAAGCTCATGGGCTGGGAGAAAGAGGGGGGTATGTCGGAGAAGAAGGTGGAATGTACTATTTTTATCCTCCAATGAGCAAGCTTAGCATCCAAAATAATGAAGACGGTATTAATGGATTTATTCAAACAGATGAACAAGGCTTTAGAAACTCTGTAAATCATCAGAAAAAAGTTGATCTTATTCTGCTGGGGGATTCTCTTACTCTGGCTTCAGGATCTCCAATTGATTTAGGGGATTTATTCAGAGAAAAAGGCATCAAGGTCTTGAATCTTGGCATGTGCATGAATGCGCCACAGCATTGGATAGATCTCTTTAAAAGGTTCGGGAAAAAGGCCCGCCCTAAAGACGTTGTTGCTTTTCTTTATGAAGGAAATGATTTTAATGATGCAAATACTTATCAGTCCATATTTGATGCCGGAAAGTCATATAAGGAATATTTGAGCGAGGGAGTGCTGCAGAATGCCCCGCTGATGAAAAGAGATTCTTTTTTAAATTCTATTTTATTTGTCAATCATTCTTATACCTTATCTCTCCTTAAAGGAGTTGTTCAGTATCGCTGGTTTGACTTCCGCGGGCGTATCACAATTGCTGATAAAATAACTATAAATGGAAAATGTTTTGAGGTTGGATATCTTCCTGACCATATTACGCCTGGGCCAAAAGTAACGGAGAATACCGGGTTTAAACTTGCTCTTTCTGCGATTCGTAATTTGAATGCTGAATGCAGAAAAATTGGCGCAAAATTATGGATTGTTTACTTGCCGACAAATTCAACCGTATTTGCCCCATATTCTGATTTTCCCGAGAATAGAAAGAGGGTAAATTATCATAAGACAAGCAGCGAAAAAATATTATATGTGTGCAAAAAAGATGGAATTGCCTTTCTTGATCCCGCCGGGATGTTCCAGGGAAAAATTGCGAACACAAAAATATTTTTGAGAAACGGGAAGGATACCCACCTTCATCCCGAAGGCATCAAGCTGCTTGCAAACTTTATTAGTAAAGAGTCCGGGAATTTCGGAAAACAAAAACCCGACGCGGAAAAAAAATAACAAATGCGGAAAGAACATATCAAATATCTGGTTTGTCCAGGCTGCAAAGGCGATCTAGTAATAGATGCTATACATGATGGAGATGAATTATCCGTTAAATCAGGCATATTGCGGTGCAGCCAGTGTTGCGAGAAATTTCCCGTTGTCCGTTGCGTTCCGCGTTTTAAAGGGGAAGATGATTATGTGGGAAACTTTGGCCTGCAGTGGACGGCGCATCAAAAGATAACCTTAGATAGTTTTAACCGGACAAATATTTCGCAGAAAAAATTTTTTGAAGAGACGAAATGGCCGGATGATTTAACCGGACAAATTATTCTTGAGGTGGGATGCGGCGCCGGGAGGTTCACCGAAATTGCAATTTCAACAGGCGCCTTTGTAGTTTCAATGGATTACAGTGATGCGGTGGATGCAAATTATGCTTCAAATGGGAAAAGCGATCATGTGCTTATTGTGCGGGCGGATATCTATAAAATGCCTTTTAAAGAGAACTTTTTTGATAAACTGTTTTGTTTGGGTGTGCTGCAGCATACTCCTGACGTAGAAAGATCTTTTTTTACACTTCCCAAATATCTTAAATCAGGAGGACGCTTGGCGATAGATTTATATCGTAAACCAGTTGGGATTGAAAAACTTGTCCTTAATAAATATTATTTACGGCAAATTACTACGAGGATTTCTCCGCAATTACTTTATCAATTATGTAAAATGTATATTAACTTTGTTTGGCCGCTTGTTAGAATAATTAATAAGGTCTTGCCTTACCCATATAACTTTTATTTAAATCTAATGATTTTTGTAGCTATTGAACCAGTGAGTATCGGCCTCCCTGATAAAGAGCTTAAGGAAATAGCACTTCTGATTACGTATGACATGTTTTCAGCTAAATATGATTTTCCACAGACGCTTGATACGATAAAGGGATGGTTTCAAGCGTCTGGAATGAAAAATATTGATGTTTGTAAAGGGCATAACGGGATTGAAGGGCGTGGAATAAAATTGTAAGCGTGAAAGAGATTAGACTATCAATATGAGCGTTTATATCCTGGGCATATCAGCTTTTTATCATGACAGCGCCGCCTGCCTGATAAAAGACGGCGAGATTATTGCAGCTGCGCAGGAAGAACGCTTTACAAGAAAAAAACATGATTTTGGTTTTCCCATCCAGGCAATCTCCTATTGTTTAAAAGAAGCCCGCGTTAGCCCTTCCGACCTGAACTTTGTTGCTTATTACGAAAAGCCCTTTGTAAAGTTTGAAAGGATACTTGAAACTTATCTTGCCTATGCGCCTTTGGGTTTGCGATCGTTCTTAAAGGCGATCCCCGCCTGGATCAAACAAAAATTATGGATTTCAGAAGTAATCAGAAAAGAATTAAATAATTACAAAGGGAAAATTATTTTTTCCGAACATCACGCATCCCACGCTGCGAGCGCTTTTTATCCTTCTCCTTTTGATCAGGCGGCTATTTTGACCATCGATGGGGTAGGAGAATGGGCAACCACAAGTATCGGGGCAGGAAAAGGAAATTATTTCGAGTTAATGTTTGAACAGCGTTTTCCCCATTCCCTTGGGCTCCTTTATTCTGCTTTTACCTATTACACAGGCTTCAGGGTCAATTCCGGAGAATATAAAGTTATGGGTTTAGCGCCTTACGGGGAGCCCAAATATGCCGATTTAATCCAGGAGAAGCTGGTCGACCTTAAGGAAGACGGATCTTTCCGTTTGAATATGCGGTATTTTAATTATTGTGCAGGATTGACCATGACAAACAAAAAATTTGACGAACTTTTAGGCGGACCTCCACGCGCTCCCGAAACAAAACTCACTCAAAAAGAAATGGATATCGCCGCTTCAATCCAGGTTGTGACCGAAAAAATAATGGTAAATATGGCAAAATATGCCCAAAAGGTGACGGGTGAAAAAAATCTTTGCCTGGCTGGAGGAGTGGCCTTAAATTGTGTTGGGAACGGCAAAATAATAAAAGAAAGTTCTTTTAAGAAAATATGGATCCAGCCCGCGGCCGGAGATGCGGGAGGGGCGCTGGGGGCGGCTTTATTTGTTTGGTACCATTATCTAGGGAATGATAGAAACACTAGACGCGACCAGCAGGATTTCCAAAAGGGTTCTTATCTTGGTCCGCAATTTTCTGACGAAGAAATTGAAAGTTTTTTAATCAAGTCGCAAATTTCCCATAAAAAATTAGCGGCGGACCAATTGCCCGTAATTGTAGCAGATTTGATAGATGATCAAAAAGTTATTGGATGGTTTGAGGGAAGGATGGAATTTGGACCGCGGGCGCTGGGTGCAAGAAGTATCCTGGGTGATGCAAGGTCTCCTGAAATGCAGGCGCTTATGAACTTAAAAATCAAATTCAGGGAAGGGTTTCGGCCTTTTGCACCGTCAGTTTTGCGCGAAAAAGCACCTGATTACTTTGACATTAATTGTGAAAGCCCTTACATGTTAATTACCGCGCCAATCAAGTCTGCTAAGCGGAAAAATTTGACCCTGGAGGAACAAGCCATGCGGGGCATTGACGGCCTAAAGGTCGTCCGTTCGGAAATCCCTGCGGTAACCCATGTCGATTTTTCGGCGCGTATGCAAACAGTTTCTAAGGAAAGCAATCCACTTTATCATCGGCTGATTAATGCCTTTTACCGGAAAACAGGCTGTCCGGTCATTATAAACACTTCATTTAATGTCAGGGGAGAACCAATTGTTTGTACGCCGGAAGATGCTTATCGGTGTTTTATGCGCACCAATATGGATTATCTGGTGATGGGGTCGTTTTTAATTGATAAAAGCAAACAGGAAAAGCAGAAAATGAGCGATAAGGCGGCCGGGGCATTGGCACTGGATTAAAATATTATGTTTAAAGAGATTAAAAGAGAAATATCTGAATTAAAGACAGATGCAAAAACCTTGAGAACATTCTCAGTTACGATGTTTAGCGTATCGGCTTCTTTGGCTGTTCTTTTTTATTTTAAGAAAAGTGATTCTGCTGTCTGGTTTATGCTTTTTGCTTCTGCCTTATTGTTTGCAGGGATTTATTTACCTGATAAGCTCAAAGGCCTTTATTTGCTTTGGATGGGGTTTGCTGTTGTCGTGGGTTTTTTTATGTCTAAAGCTATTCTTATAGTGATATTTTATGGATTATTTTTCCCAATAGGAGTTTTATTGAGGATTATTAAAAAGAAAACGCTCACGCAAGAACTTGCGCCCGCATTAGGCTCATATTGGTTAAAAAAAGACACGACAATTGCAGATAAGCCCCGATATGAAAAACTGTTTTAGTAAGCCTTAAAACGTGATATGATACCCTAGGGGTAAGAGATGACTAAATTCGGCATTATAAATGAGTTTCTTGTGTTTCTTTGGCAGGGGAAGAAGTTTTGGTTGATTCCCATTGTTGTTTTATTGCTCTTATTTGGAGCAATAATCGTTTTTGCTCAAGGAAATGCCCTTGCGCCCTTTATCTATACTTTATTTTAATTTCTTTTGCCCGAATCTTGTCATTGAAGTCCTTATATGATAGAACCTCTTGTCTCAATTATAGTCGTGAATTATAACGGCAGAAAATATCTGGAAGAATGTTTTACTTCTCTCAAAAACCAATCATATCCGAATTTCGAAGTGTTATTTGTTGATAATCATTCCACAGATGGATCAGTGGAATATGTGATGGAAAATTATGCAAGATTTGTGAGAATTATTCTAAACAAAGAAAATTTTGGCTTCGCAAAAGGGAATAATATTGGGATTTGCGCTTCTCAGGGAAATTATATTGCAACCTTGAACAATGATACAAGAGTTGATCCAAATTGGTTGAAAGAGCTTGTGCGGGCAGCGGAAGTCGATTCGAAGATAGGGATGTGTGCATCAAAAATATATTTAATGCAAAACAAGAAAATAATTGATTCTGTTGGGATTGGTATTTATCCCGACGGGACATCAAAGCAAAGAGGCTGGTTGGAAAAAGATATCGGGCAATATGCCAAACAAGAAGAGATTCTTCTTCCTAGTGCTTGTGCGGCATTATATCGAAAAAAAATGCTGGATGAAATTGGCTTGTTTGATGAAGACTTTTTTGCTTATTGTGAAGATACTGATTTGGGATTGAGGGGGCAGTTGGCAGGTTGGAAGTGTGTTTTTGTCCCCAATGCAATCGTGAAACACTATTATTCTAGAACTGCTGGGAAATTTTCCGATTTTAAAGCATACTTAGTTGAAAGAAACCATTGTTTGGTGGCTTTGAAAAATTTTCCTTTATGTATTTTGTTAATAAGCCCATTTTATACATGTTTGCGATTGATAGTGCAAATTTATAGCGCACTCAGGCTTAGTAATAAATCCATTCGAAAAGGGCGTTTATCTGTTATAATAATTAAAGCTTATTTATTCGTTTTATTTAACTTATTGAAGACGCTTAAAAAACGAAAAAATATCTTCAGAGGAATTTCTGATTTTCAGGTGTGTTTTTGGTTTATAAAATATCGGTTGCGTTTCCGAGATTTGGTTCTCAAAGAATAATTATCTATGGATAAACTATTAATTGTTGTGCCTGCTTGCAATGAAGAGGATTGTATCGAACTGGTGATTAGAGATATTCACAAGCATCTCCCTTCGTACGATTTAGTGGTAATTGATGATGCTTCAACTGATTCAACCCCGGAAATAATTAGACGGATGTGGGAACCTTTAGTTTCCCATCCGATAAACATTGGGGCTGGAGGTGCCATCGAGACAGGTCTTAAATATGCGCTCAAAAATGGCTATAAAAAAGCACTTGTGATTGATGGGGACGGCCAGCACGATCCTTCTGAAGCCTATAAGTTAATTAATGCGATGGAAAAAAATACTGCGGATGTTGTCATTGGTTCTAGGTTTGTCGAGGCGAATAATTACAGCACTCCCTTTGCGCGTAAAACAGGAATATTGCTTTTTTCTTTTATTACTTTACTTATTTCCGGAACGAAAATTGCAGACGTAACTTCTGGGTTCAGACTTTATAATTTAAACGCCATGAGATTTTTGATAAACGAATATCCAGCAGATTTCCCTGATGCCGAAACAATTATCTTGTTATTATTATCAGGATTTAAATTAGTTGAAGTCCCGGTAATTTTACGCCAAAGATTAAGCGGGCAGTCTATGTATACAATTTCAAGATCAATTTACTACCCCTTCAAGGTTATTGTTGCCATTATTGCCGTAATACTCCGAAAGTTGCTTATTAAAAGAGGGGGGGAACATGTCAATTAGAGCCCAAGTTATAATTTTGCTGTTTGCCTTTTTATTGCTGGTAGTCGTTCTTGAACTTCTCAGGCGCCGTAAAATAAGCGAGGGGACTATGTTGTGGTGGTTATTTATTCTTCTTGCTATTATTTTTCTTACCCTAAATCAGCCACTATTAGGCTTTATTACCACATTAATGGGGATTGGCTTACCTGTTTCCGCGCTTGTTCTCATGAGCCTGTCATTTATTTTGTTGATGTTAATTTATTTTTCCGTGAAGATTTCTGTAATTTCGAGTCAGCTTAAAGATATTGCCCAATATCTTTCTATCTTCAAAGCAGAATATGACGGCATCAAACAGAAGCATGAAAAAACATGATTATTATTCACGCTTTGCTGGTTTTGCAAGAACGAGAGGAAACATAAGAGTGAAATGTTTTTTTTGTTTAAGCTAACAATTAGCATTCTTTTGATGTTATATGCGCTGTCAAAGATTAATCTTGATCAGGTTATGGCTATTATATTGAGGGTTAATGCTGGCGGCATGATTCTTGTGTTTATTTTAAGTCTATTCTCTTTGATTCTCTTAGCTTTCCGGTGGGGCAAATTATTGGAGGCTTTTTATCCGACACTTAATTTTTTTACAGTCTTAAAATACTACTGGCAAGGACAATTTTTAAGTCTTTTTTTACCGAGTGCATTAAGTGGAGATCTGGCTAGAATATATCAGTTTACTAAAAAGCACGGACAAGTGGTGGAAATTATAACTGTCGGGTTGGCTGATAAACTACTGGGTTTTTTTACAATCGGAGTATTGGCGACTAGTGCATTTATTTGGGGCAACTATTTTTTAGATACTAAATTTCCAAGCTATTTTTTATATTTGATTGTGATCTTTTGGATAGTGATATTATTTACTAGCCTTATATTGATATTTGCCTCAAAATTAGTGGTTTTTCATGATTTAATTAAATATTTTAGGCAAGAAATCATCCTTGCAAAATTTAGCAAGAGCTTTAGGTTTTATCGCTATCATCCAGGAATGTTAATAGGTGCTTTTAGCGCGTCAGTGATAGCCAATCTTGTTGCCATTATTGCCTCTTATGTCGCTGCCAGAATATTGGGAATAAACGTTGTTCCTTTGTACTTTTTTATGGTCTCTTTTCTGATTTCGCTGGTACTAATTATTCCAATCTCAGTTAATGGCTTTGGCTTGCAGGATGGAGCTTTTGTTTTTCTTTTTAGCCAGGCAGGAATCAATGCGAGCTCGGCATTAAGTTTATCATTAATTTTGCATTTTTTCAGGTATATTGTTTACTTACCTGGGGGATTGTTTTTTTTACTTTTCAATGAAAATAATGTATTATTTAAGGATATCAATCATAAATTACTAAATGGGGAATAAATGCGTGCGTTAATAACCGGTATCACCGGCCAAGATGGTTCGTACCTTGCAGAATTTCTTTTAAGTAAAGGTTATGAGGTCTTTGGCATGGTTCGCCGTTCAAGCACCGAAAGTTTTGAGCGGATTAATCACA